>Ga0315274_10000443_pt1 | contig 65356 bp, 61 predicted proteins | sample YL17G02_20_MG_FD_203700 | JGI IMG/M metagenome (GOLD analysis project Ga0315274, IMG submission 203700) | Sediment microbial communities from Yellowstone Lake, YNP, Wyoming, USA - YL17G02_20 | ecosystem: Environmental > Aquatic > Freshwater > Lake > Sediment | place: USA: Wyoming | collected...
TGCCGCAACTCGGCTCATGACCCACAGCATACACCCGAGCTAGATATATGTCAAGCTATTTAGAACGCAGTGCACTAGCGTGCGGGCCGCGCAAGGATTCCCGCGCTCGGGCGACGAGGACCGCGTACTTGTGCTGGCAAGGGCCCTGTGGGTCATGAGGGCGGCCGGCAGCTCTGGAGCCCTCCGACAGGGTGCCGCCCCGCGACCAAGGCGGCGAGCAGCGCGTGCACATGGCCGCCTTCTTGCCTGGAGATGCGGCCTCGGCGTGCAGCCCATCCGAATTCGGCTTTGGCGCCGCTCCCATCGCCGGCTCGCCACGCCTATCGCCTCCGGAATCCCCGTCCATGAAGGCGCGCCACTCGAGCGTCACCTGATCGCGGATCTTCTCGAGCAGCGCCAGCCCAATCCCCGAGACGCGCAGCAAATCCTCAACCCGGGTAAAAGGCCCGTGACGTTCGCGTTCATCGAGGAGGCGCTGGGCGAGGGTCGGGCCGATGCCAGGCAGAGTGTCCAACTCGGCCAGGCTGGCGGTCTTGAGGTTGACCCGGGGGCTGTGGCCGCGGGCAGGAACCCTGGCTGGGTTGTAAGAACGGCGGTGGCGTGGAAACGGACGCGCACCGCTTCGCCCGCGCACGAAGACTTGTATGCCGGGCGGGTCCGGCGGCGGCAGGAGTTCGACCGGGCGGCCTGGGCTGCCGCGCGCCAGAATGAGGATGACAGCCGAGGCGATCAGCCCGGTGATCAGGCCGAAGAGGAATAGACGCCAGCCAGCCATATCCACCCCCCGGGGAGGCACGCGACGATCGCCGCGTTTAGGACCGCTGGTATAATGGCGCGTCGTCCCTACTATTCTCCATCCATCACAGCGCGGAGCGGCGAGTGACCGGCACCCTCATCAATGTCGCATTGATTGTCGTGGGGAGTGCCCTGGGGCTGCTCATCGGTGCGCGATTGCCCGAGCGGCTACGCTCCACCCTGATGGCGGGCATGGGCCTCTTCACCCTCGGCCTCGGCCTGCAGCAGTTCCTCAAGACCGCCAATCCGATCCTGGTCCTGGTGAGCATCGTCCTTGGCACGTTGCTCGGCGAAGCTGCGCGTCTGGAAGACCGGCTGCAGGACTTTGGGGCGTGGCTGGAGGTGCGCCTCGCGCGCGGCAGGCAGGGCGCCTCTTCCCGCTTCGTGCAGGGGTTTCTCACGGCCAGCCTGCTCTATTGCGTCGGCCCGATGGCCATCCTCGGTTCCATCCAGGACGGCCTGACGGGGGACTTCCGCTTGCTGGCGACCAAAGGCGTGATGGACGGCATCGCCTCGCTGACGCTGGCCTCGACGCTCGGGGTGGGAGTGATGCTTTCCTCGTTGCCGCTGTTTGTCTACCAGGGCGCGCTGACGCTGCTGGCCGGTTGGGCGCAGGCGGCGCTGAGGCCGGCGATGATCGCCGAGCTCACCGCCACCGGCGGGGTGCTGATGATGGGCATTGCTCTCAACTTGCTTGAAGTGCGCCGCGTGCGCGTGGGCAATATGCTTCCGGCGCTGATCGTGGCGCCGCTCCTGGTCTGGCTGATCGCGCTGCTGGGTTTCTCGATCGCGTTCTGACGTGCCCCCGGAAAAATGAAACAAGCGGGCTGCACAGCAGCCCGCTTGTGATTCGTGAGCCCCGGCCAGCCGTGCGCTAACTGCCGATTTTCGCCAGTTCGGCCCGGATCACCTTCTCGAATTCCGAGAAGGGCAGCGCGCCCTGGACGAGCTGCCCATTGATAATGAAGGAGGGCGTGGAGGTGATGCCCAGCGACTGGCCAAGCGCCTTATCCTGGTTGATCTGGTCGTCGTATCGCCCCGAACTCAAGCACGAGCGGAACTTGCCCTCATCGAGCCCGAGCTGCGCGGCAAACGCCAGCAGCCGCCTGTCGATAAAGTCACCCACGTTCTCGCCAGTATGATTGGTGAAGAGCATATCGTGATAATCCCAGAAGCGTTCCTGATCGGCGGCGCACATCGAGGCCCGTGCCGCACCCATCGATTCGGGTCCGATGATCACGAAGTTGCGGTAGATGAAGCGGACTTTCCCAGTGGCCACGTACTTTTTGGTGATCTGACGCCCCGCGTCAGCGGCAAAATCGCCACAGAACGGTCATTGAAAATCGGAGAATTCATCGATCACCACAGGTGCATTGGGGTCGCCCATTTCGCGGCCGCTGGCCATGGGGACGGCTTCGGGCGTGATTGAGACGATGCCGCCCACCGGGCGCGTGTTTTGCCAGATGATGAAGGCCGCCACCAGCACCGCCAGCCCGCCGACGATGGCCAAGAATGAAAGTTGTCGGCGGCGCGCCGTTCGGCGACGCCGATCGCGCATCTCCTCGCGCTTTGACATGAGCCCTCCCGGAACCCGATTGGGCCGAGTTTGCCATAAATGACGCGGCCTGTCCAGGTCCCGGGTCCGTGCTCGAGGCCGGGGGCCGCATTCAGATGTGGTTCAGCTTGAGGGCACAAGCGGCAGGTGCAGCGGAGGCCTCAGGCGTGCGCCGCTGGCGAGGAAGGCCCCAGGTTGAGGGAGTAAACCGCCACCGAACGGCCTCCTCCACGGAAGCCGAGCGCATGATAGAGCATGAGCGAGGCGGAATTCTCGGTCTGGGTGTTGACCGTGAGGTGGCCCGCGGCCTGGCGGCCTGCCTGCTGCAGTAAGTGAAGGGTCAGAGCGCGCCCAATGCCCTTGCGCTGCCAACGCGGGGCGGTTGCCAGCCGTGCCAGATGCAGGCGCTCTTGCGATTGCGTGGCCAGCAGGTACCCGACGGCCTCTGCCTGATGGAAAGCGAGGGCGCTCACAGTCGAGGCCTGGAGTGTCGTTTCGAGCGCTTCGCGGTCCATCTGCCATGGCGGCGTGAAGGCGAGGTTGTCGAGCGCGAGCACGGCGGGTAGGTCGGCAACCTGCATCTGGCGCAGCGTGATAGCTGGCAGTGCGGCTGGCGGATCAACCCGCTCGCCGAAGAACGTCAGGGTGACGACCTCGCTCGATTGGTGGAAATCGGCAGCGCGCAAGATTCCTGCGAACGACGGCTCGCTGGTCACGGCCCACACGCGCCGCACGCCGAGCTCGATCAGTGCCCGGTGGGCAGCCTCCCACAATATCTTCCATGCGGCTTGCGGTGCTTGTCCCTTGCCGCAGGCAAACGCCTGCACCCATGCGACCCCCAGGCCATCCGGAGCCGTCACGAGCGCGGCGTGCGTCCGCCCGTGGCTATCGGCCAGCCGCAGCGACACCGGCCGGCCGACCCAGCGCGCAGGGTTGAGCCACCCGACGTGGATGTGAGCCAATGGGGCGTGATCAATCCACCAGGCGAGCGAGTCGCGCTCCGCCGCAAGGATTGGCTGCAGATGCAGGCCGGGCATGGGGCTAAAGGGTAATCTCGAGCAGGCCCTCGGCAATGTTGCGAAGGCGTTCGGCCGACAGCTGGCTCATGCGTATCGCTAGGCGCAGGTACGGCTCGTTGACCGGTTGGGTGACGAAATCGCGCACCTCCGGATCCATGCGGCCGAATTGGTCGAAGGAATCGAGCAAGGACACGCGCTCGCCCACCGGCCCGCTGGCAACGAAGAAGGATTGCAGGGTCGTGCCGAGGGCGGCGGCCAGATCCTCCAGCACCGGGATGGGTACGGGCTGGCGGCCGGTTTCGAAGGCAGCCAGGCGTGAGGCCCCCAGGCCGGTTGTGGCCGCGAGGTCGTCGCGGGTCTTGCCCAGTTTCTTCCGCATGTCCACCAGGCGAGTGCCCACCATGCGCTGGCGCAGCGCGATCAACTGAACGAAATCCGCGCGTGCCGGACGAGAGGCAGCCTCGGGCGAGCGTGTGCCAAGCAGTGTGCTGAGCGGCTGGTCGATCAGGTAGGCCAGCACCTCGAGTTCGGGGAGTGATATCGGTCTGGCGCCAGTTTCGTACGCCCCCAGTCGGGCCGGGGAGATGCCCAAGGCCTGGGCGCACTGGCGCCTTGTCTTGCCGCAGGCCTCGCGCGCCTCCTGCAGCCGAACGCCCAGCATCTTGCCTCGCAGCTCGAGGGATTTTTGGGTTGGCATGTGCAATTCTCGCGTGCCGATGATTATAGCCCAGCCGTCGCGGCCAGTGCCACTTGCGAAGGGCCAGGCCTTGCCGTAACGATGCCCGGCGACGAATCGATGAGCTACTGCCTGATGCTTCTCCTCACGCCCTGCGCCAAGGTTCGGCGAGCGCACCAGCGAATGCGTCCCCCATGAAGGCGAAGGCCCCGATCCGCTTCAGGCGCCGCACAGAAACCGCTGGGCGCCCTCCAGCTAACGAATGCGGACCGTGAGGGTATCGCTCTGGCTGCCGAGGACGACCGGCAGCCGGTAGCCGACGGACTCGAGGCGCGCCGCAAAGAACGGCCGCTGCCCGGTGGGCCGCAGTTGGCCGGTCACCTTACCTTGCGGGTTCAGGCCCTCTTCGATGAAGCGGAAGACATCCGCATGGACGATCGCCTCGCCCTCCATGCCGGCGATTTCGGTGATGCCTGAGAGCTTGCGCGTGCCATCGCGCAAGCGGGCGATCTGCACGACCATATCCACGGCCGAGGTGATCTGCTCGCGGATGACGCGCGCGGCAATCGTTCCGCCGGCCATCTGGCAGAAGGACTCCAGGCGCGCGGTGGCCTCGCGCGGGGAGTTGGCCTGCACGGCAAACAGGCAACCCTCGTGGCCGGTGTTCATCGCCTCCAGCAAGTCGATGGCTGCGGGGCCGCGCAATTCACCGACCACGATACGGTCCGCATGCATGCGCAGCGCGTTGCTAATCAGGTCGCTCATGGTGATCGCGCTGCGGCCTTCGGCGTTGGCCAGCCGCCCCTCCAGACGTAACAGGTGGGGGTGGTTGATTTGCAGTTCGCTGGTTTCTTCGAGCGCGAGAATCCGGTCGGAGCCAGGTGCGCAGGCGGCGAGGGCGCTGAGCAAGGTCGTCTTGCCGGAATCGGGACCACCGGCCACAAGGATATTGAGGCGTGCCGTGACGCACGCACGCAGAAAGTCCGCCATGTTTTGGGTGAGCGTACCGAGCGCCACCAGATTCTCGAGTGTCAGCTGCTCGCGCGTCAACTTGCGGATGACCAGGGAAGGTCCATCCACGGCAGCGGGTGGCACAGCCACGTTGACATGCGAGCCATCTGCCAGGCGGGCTTCGACTAACGGGTTGGCCGCATCGGCGTGCAGGCCGATCGAGTAGAGCAGGCGGTCAATTAGAACCTGAATGTACTCGGTGCGTTCGAACGAAACCGGCACCCTCTCCAGCCGCCCCGAGCGCTCGACAAAGACGTTGCCCGGGCTGTTGACCAGGATTTCGTTGACCCCCGGGTCTTCCAAGAGCGGCTGCAGCGGCCCCAGACCGAAGAGCGACATCATCACCCGCCCAAGGAGTTCCTCGCGCCGAGTTTCGCTCAGGGTCAAGCGCGTCTGGGTGTAGGCCTGGGCCAAGATATCGCGCGCGCCCAGTTCGCGCGCGTAGCCGGGGGAGGCGTTTGGATCCTGATTGGCTTGCACCTGCTCGCGCAGCCAGGTTTCGAGGCGCGCGATTTCCTCGAGGCTGAGTGAGGCGCTGGCCGGGGCTGGTCGCGAGGTCATGGCCTGGCCTCCTCCTCGGCGCTGCTCTCGGAGGGGGCCAACCAGATGATGTGCTTTTTGTTGATGGAGATGAAGGGGGTGCGGTCCACCTCGCGCCCGTCGCTGCCGAGCAAGCGCGCATCCGTCACGGCTAGGAAGGGCTCATCGCGATTGAGTTCATCGCTCACGCGATCAGCCGGGTGGACGTGCAAGTTGCCCTCGATGAGGTGGGTGGGTGTTTGGATCTTGGCCGCCACGGTTCGCTTGTGGATGACGGCGGTGAAAAACTTGCCTTTCGGGTCGGTATAGCTCTCCATGCCTTCCTCCCTGGCGTGCGCCGCGTGTCAAGCGCTCGTGCTGCGCGAGGCCGCGGGCTGCGCGCCCTGTTCCGGGCTCGGGCCCGCGCCCTCGCCCGGCGCATCAGCTGGCAACTCGAACCCGAAGACCGATCCCACGCCCTCCTGACTGCGCACGTCGAGATGGGCACCGTGGGCTTCAATGATCTGTCGAGCCAGCGCCAGGCCGAGCCCGGTGCCGGCGTAGCGGCGGTTGGCGGATCCATCGAGTTGGTGAAACGGCTCGAAGATTTCGCCCAGGCGTGCCTGAGGGATGCCGATGCCCGTATCGGTCACTTCGAAACGAACGAAAATGACTTCACGCGCGACGCGGATCGTGACCCGTCCTGGCGGGCGGGTGAACTTGAGCGCGTTGTCGATCAACTGGCTGAGCACCCACACGATCTTCTGGCGGTCGACGCGCATGGGGGGCAGGTCTTCGGCGATTTCCCGTTCCACCGCCGCCGCGTCGGGTCCGGCATGCGCCGAAATCCTCTCATAGGCCTCTTGCACCAGGTCCGCAGGCGCCGCGGCCGACAATTGGAGTGAGATCGCACCTTGCGACGCGCCGGCGAATTGAATCAGATCCTCGATGAGCACTTGCAGCCGCTGGGAGGCGCGTTGCATCACCTCCATGGCCTTGGCCTGGTCCGCCGTCAGCGGGCCAAGGGCCTGGTCGCCGAACAATTCCACGTAACCCACGATGTGCGCCAGCGGAGTGCGCAACTCGTGCGAGATATTGGCCACGAAGTTGGCCTTGAGCAGGTTCAATTCCGAGAGGCGCTCGAGGGCGCGCGTGAGTTCAGCAGTCCGCTCGCGGACGCGCTCTTCAAGGGTAAGGTTGGCGGCCTGCAGCGCGCGCTGCAGCTGGGCGATTTGCCGGGCCACGACTCGATCCAGATCGCCGTGGCTGAGCAGCCCTTGGTCGAGCAACATCTCTCCCAGCCGGCGCGGCGCCCCACGCGCCGCCGCCTCGCTTTGGGCGGCCAGGGCGCGCTCGAGTTGCTCGGGGCTGAGCAGACCCTCCTGAATGAGCGCATCGCCCAGGCGAGGCACGAGTTCTTCGGCGCTGGAAGGCGAGGCCGGCAGGGGTGCCAGCACCTCGCTCAGCCGTTGACGGAAAATCAGGTCGGCCGCCAGCAACAGGTCCACGCCGCATTCGGGGCAGTAGCGCTGCCCGAACGGCACGGACGACCCGCAGTGCGGACAGCGCAGGTCGGAGTCGGGCGGAGGCAGGTGGGCGGGTGTCATGCGAGTAATCCGACTGATGGATGATATTCCGGATGCATCGATTGTGCAAGCGTGGCCGGCCTCGGCTTGCGCCGGCGTTCTCACGCGGTATAATGAGCCTCTCATCGATAGGCCAAATGAGCCAACGCCGGACGACTGCCTCGAGGACCTTGTGACCGATCGCCATCTCGGCGCCCCTGATGGGTGGGGCGAGAGCTTTGCCGTCAGCGACAGCGACATCGAACTGATCAACAACCTGCTCCTCGAAGCGGGCGTGCCGCTGACCTCGGAGGCCATGGCGGAGGCAGTGGTGCGCGACCGCTTGCAGCGCGAGGCGCGCCGCCGCGCCAACCTGAGCGCCAGCCAGAAGATCTATCAACCTAAAACGCACTACCAGGTGGGCGACGAGCTGGCCTTTCCGGCATTGGGCTTCACGCGCGGGCGGGTCAGCGGCGCGCGCCCCGGACGCAACCCGGAGCTGGGAGCGTTCGAGGTCATTCAAGTGCAGATGGACGGCGCCCAGCGGGAGTTTGCCGCCGGCCTGCCGGCTCACAAGTTGAACGAGATCTCCCTCGAAACGCTGGCCAACCCGCAAAACCTGTCCGCTGAAGAAGTACTGCGCGACCACGGGGCGGGCATTGCCGAGGCCCTCGCGGCTCGACTGGGACGCCTAGGCGAGATCGTGCGCATTGCCGGGCGCTGGTTCCCGCGTGCCCTGCTGGCGGATTTCAGCCCGGGACATCTCAACCTGGCGGAGGCCGTGCTGGACGTGGCTGGCGGCGGGCCTCTGCCGACGCCGGCGCTGCTCGAGCACATCGAACTACCTAGGAACATCGATCCCCGTCTGGGCGCCTTCTCGCTTGAGTATGCGCTGCAAGAAGACGATCGGTTTGACGAGGTGGGCCCAGCGGGCCAGACGCTGTGGTTCTTGCGCCGGCTGGAGCCGACCGAGGTCGTCTTCCCGCCGCGACGCCTGGCCTACGAGCCGGTGGAGTATGACGCCTCACGTCTCATCGAACCGCTGCGCCGCCTCGAGCGCCAGCTCGAAGATGAGTGGGGCCCGGCCGTTGAACCGGCGGCTGATGAAACCGAAGTCAGCCTAACCCTGAGCTATCCACATTGGCGGGTGGGGGCGTTGCCGCTGACCGCACGCCTGGCGCGCCTCTTTCCGACCGCCTACGAGGCGCCGCGCATCCGCTTCGAGTTCGTGGATGCTGAGAACGGTAGCCGCGTGCCGGGCTGGGTTGTGCGCCCGCAGCGCTACGTCTATGGCCTGAGCGAATGGTATGCCGCCAAAGGATTGATCGCCGGCGCGTACGTGCGCGTACGCCAGGGAGAGAAATCGGGCGAGGTATTGATCGAAGCTGGCTCACGCCGCCCGTTGCGCGAATGGGTGCGCACGGCAGCGGTTGGCTCCGGCGGGCGGCTGACCTTTTCGATGCAGAAGCAGCTCATCGGCGTGGAGTACGATGAGTTGATGGTCATCTCGGCCGCGGAGGTGAACGCCGTGGACGAAGTGTGGCTGCGCAGCGGTGAGGCGCGCACTTCGCTGGCGCGGCTGGTCTCGGAGATCTTCCGCGAGGTGGCCAAGCTTAACCCGCAGAGCACGGTGCACGCCCAAACCCTTTACAGTGCGGTCAACGTGGCGCGGCGCCTGCCGCCCGGCCCGATCCTGGCCGAGCTGGCCATCCGCCCGTACTTCGTGCACGTCGGGGATCTTTACTTCCGCTTCGACGAATCGCGCTGGGTGGACACAAAATGAGCGATCTGCCTCAGCCGGCGCGAATTCTGAAACCCACCCTGTCGACCCAGTATCACATCGACTATGACTGGTGGGGGCGCAACGACCGCGAGTGGCGGGTCTACCTGCTTTCGCATCTGTGCAGCGATCATCGCACGGCCTTGGAATCGGTCGAAGCTGGCGAGATGATCGACTGGGTGGAAGAAGAGACAGGCGAAGTGCGCCCGGTGGACGGCGTGCAGCACGCACTGATCATCCACTGTGCCAAGCAGCCCGAATACCTGACTCCGCACACCTCCCTCGTGGACGCCGTATTCCGCATCTTCCTGGCCAACGGCAATTCCCCGCTCACCTTGACCGAACTGGCCGAGCGCACCGGCCGCCCGGCCGCGACAATCCTCCGAACGCTGGGCGGCGCTCGCGTGTACAAAGGGCTGCGCCCGAACAACGTCTGAGCCGCGTTCGACCCGCCGCACCAGCGCCCCATTCAAGGTCAAGCGTTGCTTCTCGGCAGGCGTCATTCGCCGTGCAATTGCAGCGCGCAGGGCTTGGATGTAGAATCCGCCTAGGCCCCTGTAGCTCAAGTGGATAGAGCGGCGGACTTCTAATCCGCAGGTTGTGGGTTCAAGTCCCGCCAGGGGCGCCTTGCTTGCCTCTCTCCGCCCGCACCGCGTGCTGCGCCAGATCCTCACGGAGCCCACCTATGGCGAAAATCCTCACGGTCGACGAAATGCGCGCTGTCGAGAAACAGGCAGCTGCCGCCGGCTACTCCTACGCGCAGATGATGGAACACGCCGGGCACAGCGTGGCGCGCTGGGTGGAGCACGTGTGCGGCGCGCTGCACGGACTGCGCGTGGTGATGCTGTGCGGCGTGGGCAACAACGGCGGCGACGGGCTGGTGGCCGCCCATTGGCTGCACCACGGTGGGTCTCAGGTCGAGGTCTTTCTCGTGAAAGCGCGCCCGGCGAGCGATGAGAACACCGCCCGCCTCGTCGCGGATGGCCTGGCCCTCCATGTTCTGCGCGATGAGGGCGCCGATGGGGAATTGGCCAACGCCTTGGCCGCGGCCGATGTCCTCCTCGATGCGCTACTCGGAACGGGAACCCGCCTGCCGCTTGAGGATCCATTGCCGAGGTTGCTCGCTGCGGTGACCGCCTCTCTCGCCGCGGCACCGCGCAGGCCGCTCGTCGTCGCAGTGGATTGCCCCTCGGGCGTGGATTGCGATTCTGGCGCGGCCGCGGCCGAAACGGTGCGCGCCGATCTGACCGTTACCTTGGCCGCGGCCAAGACCGGTCTGCTGCGATTCCCTGCCGCCGAGTCGGTCGGGCGGCTGGTCATTGGCGACATCGGCCTGCCCGTCGGATTTGCGCCGCTCGAGAAGGCGAGTCTGTTGATGGCGGAGCCTGAGATGCTGCGCGCGTGGATCCCCGCCCGCCCACGCAGCGCGCACAAGGGCACCTTCGGCCGCGTGGTGGTCGTGGCCGGCTCGGTCAACTACCCCGGGGCGGCGCTGCTGAGCGGTGAAGCGGCCTATCGCGTGGGCGCCGGCCTGGTGACCCTGGCCACGCCTGCACCCGTCTACGAGGTGCTTGTGCCGCGCCTGCCCGAAGCCACGTGGATGATCTTGCCGGACGACATGGGTGTGGTGGCCGAAGCGGCGGTGGAGGTGCTTGAACGCGAGATGGGCGAAGCGCAGGCCATGGTCCTCGGCCCGGGGTTGGGCGTGGAGAAGGCGACGGCCGGATTCGTTCGCCGGATGATGGGCGTCGAGGAGGTGCCCCACCCGACGAGAATCGGATTCGGCGCGAACCAAGCCGCATCGAGGGCGGCGCATGCGTGGCCGCCCATGGTGATCGATGCGGATGGGCTCAAGCTCCTCGCCCGCCTCGACAGGTGGTGGACGCATGTGCCGGCGGGAAGTATTGTCACACCCCACCCAGGCGAAATGGCCATGCTGACCGGCCTCTCCAAAGAAGATGTTCAAGCCGATCGCATTGGCCTCGCGCAGCGCAGCGCGCGCGAGTGGGGCGTGGTGATCGTACTCAAAGGCGCGTTCACGGTAGTCGCCGCGCCGATGGGCGAGACGGCCGTTGAGCCTTTCGCGACGGCGGCGCTGGCGCGGGCCGGCACCGGCGATGTGCTCACCGGTGCGATTGCAGGCCTCGTGGCGCAAGGGCTGCCGGCGTGGCAAGCGGCGGTGCTGGGTGCCTATGTGCACGGGCGCGCGGGCGAATTGGCCGAAGAGGAATTGCAGACCGCGGCCGCGGTGCTAGCGGGCGATGTGGCGCAGTCGCTGGGTGCAGCGCTGGCCGAGCTCGACGAGAAGGCGCCGTGAGGCTGAGCGGCGCCGCACCGCTAAGTTCTGCGAAGTCTATGGGGCGATCGGCGTGGCGGGAGGCGGCGTGGGGTTGACCTGCATCGGATGCCCGGAGTGGATGAGCAGGAAGGTGGTCTGGCCGGGCAGCACTTGGAACACCTCGTCGTACTTCATCCACCACACCCACACCGTGATGCGGTAGTAGCCGGCTGGCAAGTCACTCACAACGAAATTCTCGTTGTAGTCGTCATCGGGATGGGCCACGTCGTCGATGTAGGTCCAGCTGCGCCAGGTGCGGCCGGTGTCGAGCGAGGTGATGGTGAAGCTCTTCTTGGGGATTGCCCACTCGTCGACCGATTCGATGCGCCCCGCCACCACGCCCCAGCCCTGAGGTGGCACCAGCCACAGCTCGGGGTTGCGTGTGGCGAAGAAGGAATCCTCGCCGACCCGCACCTCGAAATGCAGGTGCGCGCCGGTCACCTTGCCGGTGGCGCCCACCTCTCCGATGTGCTCCCCCGCATGCACGTACTGCCCGACCTTGACGTTGACCGCGCGCATGTGGGCATAGGCCGTATAGACCGGCTTGCCTTCAAAGCCGAAGTCGTGCTGGATTGACACGGCTAGGCCGTAGGGGTCATCGTGATTCGGGTAGTGGCCGAACAACCCGTAGCCGGCCCACATGACGACGCCATCGGCTGCCGCCAGCACCGGGTGCCCGCTGGGAGTGGAGATGTCGATGCCCGAGTGGGTGTGCATGTCGTCGAAGTAGTTGCCGCCGTAACGGTACTCGGGGTTGGGCCAATTCACCTCGCCCGAAGCGATCGGGCGCGCAAACCAAAAATGATCTTCCGGGCGGAGCTGGAGCGGGATGCGGTAGGGCGGCGGGCGCAAGCCCTCCGGGCGCGTGTCCACCGTGAGCGGCGTGGGGGCAAGGACCGGCGGCTCGGCCGGGATGGGCGTGGGTGTCTGAAACACAACGGTGGCCTGCGCCGTAGCGGCCTGGGCGGGCGACTCGTTCGGCGCGAGCAACGCTTCGCCGCTCATCAAACCCACCACCAGAACGATCAGGCTTAGCACGTACTTCATCGAAGCCGCTCCTAATAAGTCGGCGTTGGCCAGCGCGTGTCGGTTGGGCGCGGACCAAACCAGTACTGATAGATGCGCGGCGTGGGCGTGATGGAGGGCGTCGGCGTGAGGAAGGCCTCCAATGGGAAGAGCTCACCCATCGCCGCAGCCCAGTCGAGGCCGTCGGCGGCACGGAATTCCCAATAGCGACTCCCCGAGTAGTAGGAGCGCCAATTGGCATCGGCCGCGACGCGCAGCCAGCCGTGTTCAGCGGCGAGCAGGGTGAAATCCACGTAGTAGCCGGGCGGAAGCGTGCTGCGATAGGCGCCGCCGCGGTCATAGTCGGAAGGCGAGCCGGAGGCGCGCGCCTCGAAATCCCATGACGCATCGCGCAGAGGTTCGCCCATCGATCCATCCTGAGCGCGAGTGCGCAAGTAGAGGTGCCAGTAGGTGTACTGTCCGAGCGGCTCGGGGACGACTTCTAGCCAGCCTTGCGCGGCTGCGGCGCGAGCGATAGCGATCGTGCGCCCAGTGCGGAACCACGAGAGTTCATCTTGCGGCGGGCGCGGCGCGCCGGACCCGATTACGGCGCTGTCGAGGGTCCCCAAGAAATCCCAGTCGGCGGACGATTGGACCGCCTGGCGCAGCATCCCAAAGCGATCGACCACGGCGCTGCTCAGGCGCGCACCAGGCGGCTGAACGTTGATGGTGGTCAAAGTCGCGCCGAGTGCACCCGCATGCACGGTGGCCGCGGCTGTGGCGGCCGAGGCGGGCGGCTGGGAGGCGTTGGCCTGTAACCAGTCCGGCAACGGATCGGGCAGAGGTTTGGCCGTCCAGCTGATGCCGCCCAGATAGCCTTCAAGAGGAAGAACGGACGGTGCCAGGAGCGAAGTGGGAGGTGCCACCTGCAAGTACGAGGTCCGCGCACTGGGATAGAAGGAAGAAGCCAAGCGGTCACCCGTGGGGCTCCAGACCGGGCGCATGCCCTGGGCGGCCGTCTGGAGCGGCGCCTGCCCATCCGCCAGCGATTGGACGAACACCCAGCGGTAGCCGTTCTCAACCGCGGTGAACGCGAGGCGCTGCGCGTCCGGGCTGAAAACCGGGTCGCCCTCGTCGACCTCGGGCGTGTGGGTCATCTCGCTCGACTTGAGCGTGTCCAAATCGAGAAGATAGAGATCCGTTCCCCCTTCGCGCCGGGAGGCGAAGGCAATCGAGCGGCCTTGCGGCGACCACGAGGGAGCGAACGACGGGTAGGGACCTTCATCGCACCAGGCGGGTGGGCCGCCCGCCGTTCCCAGAATGCAGATGCTCATGCGCGAGGCGGCGAAGTGCTCGTAAACGATCCACTGCCCATCGGGCGACCAGGCGGGTCGGCCGTCGTACTCGGACGAATCGGTCAGCCGACGGGTTTCTCCGCTGACCAGATCGGTCAGGTAAATATCCCAATTGCCGTCGCGGCGCGAGGCAAAAGCCAGCGCGGTGCCCTGAGGATTGAATGCCGGGTCGCGATCATAGCTGCCCAGCGCGAGCGGCAATGCGACGGGGCTGCCAAGCGGCAGGAGAAAGATGGTCGACTGACCATCGCGGCGCAAAGCGTAGGCGATCGTCCCGGACTCGAGCAGAAGGTTGACGGGTGTCGGAACTGAGAGCGACGGCGTGGGCGGCGGTCGCGTTTGGCTGGCTGTGGGCGAGGGGGACGAGAGGGGCTCGGGGGTTGCCGCCTCGGTCTGAGTCAGACTTTGGGCGTCGGCGGAGGGCGAACTCGCGGGCGGCTGGCCTCCAAGGAGCCCCGCCAACGAGGAGCCGCACGCGCTGAGCAGCAGCCCCAGGCAGAAGATCGCCATCATGTGCGCAGCCAGCGTGGCAGCCCTCGACCCGGACATGCGCGGATTATACCGTTGGCATTCCTGCCGGCTCATCGCCGCGAATGATACTGATGCGCGAGGAAATCGGAGCATCCGGGTAGCATCCATGGACGGTGGCGACCGTATGTCGCGACCGTCGGTTCTGGTGTTGCAAAGGCCGTGCCAGGGCAAATTGGCAGAGGTTTGTCCAGTCCCGGGGTACCCGCGAACGACGAGCTCTGTGCTCTGGATCGACATTCCCGCCAAGGCGGGACTCCAGGGTGACCAGACTCCTCCGCTGCTCGCAGCGCGTGAGAGGAGCGAGCCCCGCGGAACCCCACCTCCTGCTCAAGGCAAAGGTCCTTGGCGAGCCAGGGCCCTCCTGGGTCCCCGCTTCAAGCACGCGGGGACGACGAGCCTGTTCGCTTGATCGTCATTCCCGCGAAAGCGGGAATCCAGGAGGGCGGGACATCCTGAGGGCAAGAGGGGAACGCCATTGGCCCGCCGCTCAAGTGCGGATGACGCATTTGCCGCCGTTGCGGCTTCTTGATTCTGGTCGCGGACGGCCGTCAGTAGTAAGAACCGGGGGAGGCAATCTCGAGGGTGGTCTCTGCCGTATCCTGTGGCGGATCCTGGCCGTACTGCAGCACCGCCCGGACTCGGTGGAGACCGGGCTCGAATTTGCCTCGCACGTGGACTGTAAGCTCTACCTCGTGCGCGTCGCTCTCGATGATCGACAGCGAGCCGGCGACGCGGCCGGAAGGGCTTATCACCTGAACGTGGAGCGTGGGACGTTCCTGGAACGGGGTCAGGACGACGTGCAAGTGGATGCGCCGCGCATCGCCGTAAGGCAGCGCGGTGATCGAGGTGATCCGGACTTCTTGCCGTGGCCGACCGTTCGGATTAGCGGGCGTGAGATTGAATTCCATCGTCGGCGGCATTATAATTCACGCCTTCCGGCTCCCGACGTGAAGGCGCGCTCTGCACGTGGTGTGCCTCATCGCCCAACACATCTCAGCAACTCACTGGGTGTCATTGCCGCCGCCGCCGCGCTTGCTGCGCCCGGCGCGGCCTCAGGCTAGGGAATGTCGCCACAAAAAGTGAAACAACAGCCGCGCGCCGACATGCACGGGGCCCCACCATCCGAAACGCCGCGCCCTCCCGTGCCCGCGCCGCGGCCGGCCGGCTCGTTCCCCGGCGCGGTGGCAGTGGGCTACCAGCTGTTCGAAGAAGGCTCCTGGCGTGAGGCGCCGGGCGGCTTGGTCGTCGAGGAATTCGAATTGTGCCTATATGTCAACGGCCAGGAATTGGCGATCATGGCCGCCACGCCGGTCGACCAGGAAGCGCTCGGGCTGGGGTTCCTGGCCAACCAGGGGCTGATCAACAGCCTGGCCGAGGTACGCGAACTGCACCTGAGCCATGAAGGCTCATGCGTCGACATCTGGCTTGACCACGATATCGACCCACCGACGCGCAAAGTGCTGACCTCCGGTTGCAGCGGCGGAGTCACCTTCGGCACCCTGGTTCAGCGGCTGGGCCCGCTGCCGGACAGCCCGGGCATGTCGGTGGACGACATCGTGGCCGGCATGGCGGCGTTGCAGCAGGCGGGACAGCTTTACCCGCAAACGCGGGGCGTCCACACCTCCATTCTGTGGCGAGGCGGCGAGGTGCTGGCCGCGGCAGAGGATGTCGGCCGCCACAACACCCTCGACAAGCTGCGCGGGCACTGTCTGCGTGCCGGTATCGACCCGCAAGGCGCGTGCCTGATCTCCACCGGGCGCATCAGCAGCGAGATGATCACGAAGGGGGCGCGTATGGGCTGCCCGGTCGTCGTCTCGCGCACTTCGGCCACCAGCCTTTCGGTGGCGCTGGCCCGCGAGTGGAACATCACTCTGGTCGGGTATCTGCGCTCCCACCCCGGCCGTCAGGGGCGCATGCTGGTCTACAGCCACCCGCACCGCATTCTGCCATGATACCCAGCGCCGCTCGCCCGAAACGGGCCGCACCCAGCGAATTTGCCTGTGCTACAATCTTCAGACACGCCATGCGCGCACTCCCCGCGCACAGTGGGGGAGTGAAGCTGGAGGCGGAGATGATTGAAGTATCGATCGACAGCATTCGCGTGCACCTCGTGTCGCAGAGCCGCGTGGTCGTTCTCAAAGAGCTCACGGCCGAGCGCTTCCTGCCGATTTGGATTGGCCCCTTCGAGGCGGATGCCATTGCCATGAGCCTGCAAGATGTGGAAGCGGCCCGCCCCATGACCCACGACTTGCTCAAGAGCATTTTGCATCAGCTCGGCGCCGAGACCGTACGCATCGAAATCCATGACCTGCGCGATGACGTGTTCTACGCGCGCATCATCGTGCGCGTCGACGGGCGCGAGGCGGAGATCGACTCCCGCCCCTCGGATGCGCTAGCATTGGCGGTGCGTGTGCGGGCGCCGGTGTTTGTGGATGAAGGCGTGATGGATCGGGCGGGGGTTTCCCCCGAGGCCGACGCGCGCGAGGGTGCGCCGGAGGCCGAGGGTGAAGCCGCCGAGAGCGAAGACCGGCTGTCGGTCTTCAAGGACTTCGTCGAGAAGCTTGACCTCGACGACATTCCCCCCGACGAATCGAAGAGCTAGCTCGGCCGGGCGCAGCCCGCCCGGCGGGCGCGCAACCCTCGGCGGCCGCACTGCGGAGACCCTCGGATGCGGCCGCGTTGCTCACCCTGCAGACCATGACAGAGCGAGAGACCTTCATTCCCTCCGAATCCACACCCCAGCCGGCGGGCGGCCTGGTCGTAGCCCCCCACAGCCGCGAGGCCGAAGAGGCCCTGCTCGGGTCGGTGCTCATCAACCCCGAAGCCTACTACGAGGTGGCTTCCTTCCTTGGCCCGGGCGATTTCTACTTGCACCGCAACGGCTGGGTGTGGGAGGCTTTCCACCAACTGGTGGAAAAGAGAGTGCCCATCGATGTGATGACCGTGGCCCAGGAGCTGGAGCGCGCGGGGCGTCTGGCCGAAGCCGGCGGCCCGGCCTTCTTGGCCGCGCTCATGGACAACGTGCCCAGCTCGCTGCACGCCGAAGCCTACGGCCGGTTGGTCGAAGAGCAGGCCGTGCGGCGCAAGCTGCTCGCGGCGGCGGGCGTGGTGGCCAAGCAGGCGCACGACACCGGGGTGCCCATCGAGGACGTGATGGGCGAGGCCGAGAAAGCCATCTTCGACGTCAGCCAGCGCCGCCTGGCGCGCGACGTGGAGCCTATCGGGCGCGTCATCAGTGAATACTACGACCGCGTTGAGTACCTCTCACGTGCACCCGAAGATGAGGCCTACGGCATCCCCAGCGGGTTCATCGACCTGGACCGGAAGCTGGGTGGACTGCAGCGCTCGGATCTGATCATTGTGGCCGGGCGCCCGGGGCAGGGCAAGTCGGCGATGTTGCTTTCGATCGCCAAGAATGCCGCCCAGCTCTATCGCAAGCACGTGGCCGTGTTTTCACTCGAGATGTCGCGCGAGCAATTGGTGCAGCGCCTCATCTCGCAAGAATCCGGCATCGATTCGCAGCGCATGCGGTTGGGGCGCATCGAAGAGGACGAATGGCCGCGCTTCACGCACGCGGCCAGCGTGCTGAGCGAAACGAAAATCTTCCTCGATGACACACCGGCCCTCACCCCGCTGCAGCTGCGCAGCAAGTGCCGCCGCCTGCATCTGGAGTTCAACCTGGATCTGGTGGTGGTGGACTACCTGCAACTCATGGGCACCGACTACCGCACCGAGAACCGCGTGCAGGAAGTCTCGCTCATCTCGCGCAGCCTGAAGGCTTTGGCGCGAGAGCTCAACATCCCGGTGCTGGCTGCGGCCCAACTTTCGCGCGCAGTCGAGCAGCGCTCGGACCGGCGGCCGGTGCTCTCGGACTTGCGCGAATCCGGCAGCCTCGAGCAGGATGCCGACGTGGTCCTCTTCATCCACCGCAATGATCCGTACGTGGCCGAAGAAGACCGCACCAACGTCACCGAGATCATCATTTCCAAACACCGCCACGGGCCAACGGGCAGTGTGGAGCTCATCTTCTTGCCGACGCTGGCTCGATTCGAAAACGCCGCCACCCGCGGCATGGATGGCGCACCGACGCCTAGAAGAAAATGAAGCGTTTCGAGGGTTTTCGCGACGGGCCCGTGGGCTGGGTGTCGCTGCCCGAACCCTTCTTCAGTGAACTGCTTCCGGCCATCGACGACCTGGGGGAGCTCAAGCTCACGCTGTACGTGATGTGGGCCCTCGGCAGGCAGGAAGGCGAACCGAGGTATCTTCTGCGCGCGGATCTCGCCGCTGACCCGGAGTTGCGCGAGGCGCTGGCCGAAGAAGGCCACGACGGCGGCGAGCGGCTGGAGCATGCATTGGAGCGCGCTGCCGCACGCGGAGTTCTCCTTCGCGGGAGGCAGGCTGCGGGCGGGGCGGAGGTGATCTTCCTGAATACCGCGCGCGGACGGGCCGCTAGGGAGGGCTTGGGGCGGGGGGATTGGCAGCCGGAGGCAGACCGCGGTGCGGCTCGTCCGGTCCATCTGGAGCGGCCGAATATCTTCGCCTTGTACGAAGACAACATCGGCGCGTTGACGCCGGTGATGGCGGAAATTCTGCGCGATGCCGAGCATGCTTACCCGGCCGCATGGATTGAGGAAGCGATACGCCTGGCCGTCGAAAGCAACGCGCGGTCGTGGCGCTATGTCGCCGCCATCCTCGAACGGTGGAAGACCGAGGGGCGCGGCGGCCAGGAGCCCGGAGCGGAAAAGGACGGGCGACGCTATGTCGAAGGCGAACTCAAAGATTTCATCGAGCACTGAACACCAGGCGGCCCCCGATCCTTCGGGACCCATCGGCTCGCGGCCCGGACGCGGCCGCCCCGATTGCCCGGTGTGCGGCGGCCTCGGCTACGTGCGTCGAGATCTGCCGGTAGACCACCCGGACTTTGGGCGCGTGGCGCCCTGCACCTGCGTTGAGGAGATGGACCGGGGGCGGCAAACCGAGCGCCTGCGAGGTCTGAGCCGGCTCGATCAGCTGCGTCACTTCTCCTTTCAGAGCTTCCAACCCCACGGGCGAATCGGCCTCGGCGCGATGCAGCAGGCATCCTTGGAGCAGGCCTTCAACCAGGCGCGTGCGTTCGCTGCGGCTCAGAACGGCTGGTTAGTCATCTCAGGGGGTTATGGATGCGGCAAGACCCACCTGGCGGCAGCGATTGCCAACCAGGCTGTGGATGGCGGCGTGCCGACGCTCTACCTCACCGTGCCCGATTTGCTGGATTGGCTGCGTGCAACCTACGATGATGGGTCATCGACCTTCGAGGAACGTTTCGAAGAGATTCGCGCCGTGCGGTTATTGGTGCTGGACGACTTCGGTTCGCACAGTGCGACGCCCTGGGCGCAAGAAAAGGTGTTCCAAATCATCAATCAGCGCTATGTGAGCCGCCTGCCCACAGTCATCACGACTAATGTCGACCTCGACGAAATGGACGGCCGCATCCGCTCGCGACTGGCCGACCCCGAACTCGTCACGCGGGTCCACATCCATGCGCCTGACTATCGCCAGCCCACCCTCGACACCTCCCAGTCGGACCTTTCCACGCTCGCGCATCACGAGCGTCAGACGTTTGGGACATTCTCTTTGCGTGAGGAGGACGGACTAACGGCGGAAGAGATGCGCAACCTCAAGAGCGCGCTGGAGGTGGCGCACCACTTTGCTGAGGATCCGCGCGGGTGGCTGGTGCTGCTCGGGGCCTATGCCTCGGGCAAGACGCACCTGGCGGCGGCCATCGCCAATTACCGCAACAGCGCAGGGCATCAGGTGCTGTTTGTGGAGGTACCCGATTTGCTGGACCATTTGCGCGCGACCTTCAGCCCCGCCAGCAGCGCGCGCTACGATAGGCGTTTCGACGAGATCCGTTCGGCGCAGCTGTTAGTTCTCGACGACTTGGGTACGCAAAACATGACTCCCTGGGTACGCGAGAAACTATACCAACTCTTCAACTACCGATACAACGCGGAATTGCCGACAGTGATTACGACATCCGATGAGTTGGAAGAGATCGATGCGCGCATCCAGACCCGCATGCTCGACAGCCGCCTGTGCCGCGTGTACGCCATCACAGCGCCGGCCTTTGTGGGGGGCAGGAGGCCGCCGCGGGCGCATGCGGCCGCGGAGAAGAGGCGGGCATCGCGCTCGCGCTAGGAGACGTTGAGGGGCTGCCGCAGACGCGGCAGCCCCTCCCATTGTCAGTGGCACTGGATGTGCGCGACGACGTTTCACTCAGACCCTGCGCGGGTCGCGCCCTCCTGGATTCCCGCTTTCGCGGGAATGACGATCAAGAACAAATAGCTCGCTGTACTGGTGTGGTCGAAGAGGGGACGAGACCGCCGCGCACAAGAGCTCGTCGTCCCCGCGTGGTCAAAGCGGGGACCCAGGCGAGCCAGGTCAAAGGAAAGATCGGGCTCCGCAGGACTGCAGTTGTAGGCGGGCTGGGGGCCGCTGGCCCGACAGACGATCCTGGGGCTGGATGACCTTCCCGGTGTTCCGCTTTCGCGGGAATGCCACATGTCGAAATGATCGCCCTCTGGTTACGAGGGACCGGGGCTCGCAGCTAGTGCAGTCCCCATCGGCCCGGGCCGCGTGCGACCCAATGGACAGATGCGATGGACCTCGGTCGCACGCGGCACCCATGCGCTTGTCGCGCGCGCGCGGTCAACTGTAAGGCGTGCTGTGCCCTCTCCCGGAGAGGCCCTCGGCCGTATTGCGCCGACGCGCCGCTGCTACGCCCCGTACTTGGTCAAGCGGTTGGCATGCGCCATCATCTGCGGCATGATCTCACTGGCGGCAAACGTCCCCAACCCGCCGCGCATGCAGGCGCGCTCGCCGAAGCTCGTTTCTTCATCGGCGCGAACGGTGGCCGGGGCCCACAGCAGCACGGGGCACGGATGAAACGAATGGGTCTTCATCACCGCCGGCGTCGAGTGATCGCAGGTGACCACTAGCACATCGGGCGCCAGTTTCAACAGCGCCGGCAGCGCCTGGTCCACCGCCTCAATCGCTTCGACCTTGGCCTCGAAGTTGCCGTCTTCGCCGCGCGAGTCCGTCGGTTTGATGTGGATGAAGAAGTAGTCGTAGTCGTTCCAGACGCGGGCTAGCGCGGCGAACTCGTCGCCCGGTGTGTCTCCCTCGAAGGAGATCGTCGTCATGCCCACTAGTTTGGCCACGCCGCGGTACATCGGATACACCGCGACGCAGGCTGGGCGCACTTTGAAGATGTCGCCGAACTTCGGCAGACGTGGGTCGCCCGAAAATCCGCGCAGGGTGATCATGTTGGCCGGCTGGTCCTTGGCGAGCAGCTTGTGCGCCTCCGCAATCCACTGGTTGAACAATTCGGCCGTGCGCGCGGCCTGAGCCTCCAGCGCTCGCACCGGCAGCGGGGCCGCGCCGGTGCGCTGCGGGTCGGACTCCGAAAGCTCGGCCGAGAGGCCTTCGCCGCGCAAGACAACGACGAAGCGATGCTCCTTAATTGGGCGCACTTCGGTTGTCACGCCGGGCAGGCGGATCGTGGCCAGCTTTTCGACCAGCGGGCGGGCCGCTTGGGTGGCGATGCGCCCGGCGCGCCGGTCGCTGATCAGCCCCGCAGAGTCCACGGTGCAAAAGTTCCCGCGGGCCGCCACGTCCTTCTCGCCCACCTCGAGGCCGATGCCGAAGGCCTCCAGCACGCCGCGGCCGATGCCGAAGCGCAACGGGTCGTATCCAAAGAGGCCGAGATGCCCCGGGCCCGAACCGGGCGTGATGCCGTAACCGACGGGCAGCGATTGGCCGAGGCTGCCTTCGCGCGCCAGACGGTTGAGATTGGGCCGCGCGGCGGCCTCCAGTTCGGTCGGGCCGCCCGGGGTCTGCGGCAACCCTCCCAACCCATCCAGCACCAGAAGAACCATCTTGGTCTTTGCGTCTTGCGCCAGGTCCTGCATCAAACGAAAGTCAGCCACTGCGGTGTGCCTCCTGCACGAGAGAGGAATCAATCCTTGATTTACGCCAGGCCGAAATCGTCGCGAGGGTCGGCGATCTCGAATGCGTTTGTGGTCGGCATCCCGATCGATTGCGAATTATACAGCGGCCCACATCGCGGAGGTCACATCTCCACCAAAAGTCTCCGGTTTGCCTCACGACTCATTGACGACACGTGTCTTTCCTGTTAATATCCAACGGGTATGTAAGCATGGATGATGTTGCAGGTTCACACTGGCGGCGTGCCCGAAGCGCGCTGCGGGCGTTGCGAGCCTGGCTCGCGCCCGGAATTGGTGTCAAGCGCTGGATCCTGGTCCTCGTCCTGGGAACACTGCTTGTCGGGTTAGGACTCTCCGTATTCCTGATCGAGCTTAATCGTTCGAATCCCACCTCGCTTCTGCTCTACTGGCTGACGCTGCGCTTCCTCGACCGTTCGATTCGCGCGCTGGTGCTCATCGTGGGCGGCGGAACGGCGGTCGGGTTGTCGGTCTTCGCGCTCAGCCGCGCGCTGCTGGCGCCGTTCCAGGTGCCGGGGCGCCCTGCCGCAGAAGCCATGGCGGCCTTTCGGCGGCGCCAGCGCGGTCCGCACATCGCGGCGGTGGGCGGCGGCACCGGGCTTTCCACGCTGCTGCGCGGGCTCAAGCATCACTCGGCAAATATTACCGCGATCGTGACGGTGGCCGACGACGGAGGGTCTTCCGGCCGCCTGCGTCGCTCGCTGGGCATTCCGCCCCCGGGTGACCTGCGCAACTGCCTGGCGGCTCTCTCCGACGACGAATCGTTGCTCACTCAGCTCTTTCAGTACCGCTTCGCACAAGGCGGAGGCCTCGACGGGCACTCCTTCGGCAACCTGTTTGTGAGCGCGCTGGCCGGCGTGACCGGCAACTTCGAGAAGGGGTTGCTCGAAGCCGGGCGAGTGCTTTCGATCCGCGGCCAGGTGATGCCTTCCACGTTGCGCAATGTGACCCTTGTGGGGGAACTGGTCGATGCGGCCACCAGCGGCCTGAAGCGGGTCGAGGGCGAAAGCAAAATCCAGGCAATGCCGGGCGCGATTTGGCGCGTGGCGCTCAATCCCGATGATGTGCCGGCTTATCCTGGCGCGGTCCAGGCCATCCTCGGTGCCGATATGGTGGTTGTCGGCCCAGGCAGCCTGTTCACAAGCGTCATTCCTAACTTGCTCATCCGCGAGATTCGCGAGGCCTTGCGTGCCACCACCGCGCTGCGCGTATATGTGTGCAACCTGGCGACGCAGCCCGGGGAGACCGACGGCTTCAGCGTCGGCGACCATCTCATGGCCCTGGAACGTCATATCGGGCCCAGCCCCTTCGATGTGATTCTGGTAAACTCGAACATGACATTTCCGCTGCCTGAGGGCGTCGCCTGGGTGAGCGAAACGCCTGCAGAAGTGCGCGGACAGGTGCGAGCACTGGATTTGGCCGATACACGCCTGCCTGGGCATCACGACCCTGAGAAGCTTACGGCGGCGCTGCTGGCGGTCTTGAGTTCCCGCCGCGCGCCGCTGCGCATGTGAGTCGTCAATATCCCTTCCATTCAGGAGGTTCGACATGGCAACCCGAGTCGCAATCAATGGTTTCGGCCGCGTGGGGCGACAGGTGCTCAAGGCAATCATCGAGCGCTATCCCGGTGAGCTGGAGGTGGTGGCGTTGAACGATCTGTTCGACGCCAAGACCAACGCCCATCTGTTCAAGTACGACTCGAACTATGGCATTTACGGCGGCTCAGTCGAGGTCCAAGACGGCGACCTGCTCGTGGACGGCAAGAAGATCAAGGTCTTCATCGAGAAGGACCCGACCAAGCTGCCTTGGAAAGACCTGGGCGTGTCACTGGTCATCGAATCCTCGGGCGTCTTTACCGACGCGCTCCCCGACACGGCCAAGGGCAAGGCCGGCGCCAACGTGCACATTGTGAGCGGCGGGGCGAAGAAGGTCATCATCACCGCCCCGGCCAAGAACGAGGATCTGACCGTGGTGCTGGGCGTGAACGGAGGGATGTACGACCCCGCCAAGCATCACATCGTGTCGAATGCCTCGTGCACCACCAATTGCCTGGCGCCCGCCGCCAAGGTCGTCCACGACCTGGTGAAGATTCGCCGCGGCCTGATGACGACGATCCACGCCTACACCAACGATCAGCGCATCCTCGACCTGGCGCACAAGGACTTGCGCCGCGCGCGTGCGGCAGGGCTCAACATCATCCCCACCACCACCGGCGCGGCCAAGGCGTTGGCCAAGGTCATCCCCGATCTGAAGGGCAAGTTCGACGGCTTCTCGCTGCGCGTCCCGACCGCGACTGTTTCGGTGGTGGACTTTGTGGCGGAGGTCGAGAAGGAAACGTCGGTGGAGGCACTCAACGCGGCCTTCCTGGCCGCGGCCGAAGGCCCAATGAAGGGTTACCTGGGCCTCACCATGGAGCCGCTGGTGTCGATCGACTTCAAGGGCGATCCGCGCTCCTCGATTGTGGACGGACTGTCGACGATGGTCCTGGGTGGAACGATGGTCAAGGTCATCGCCTGGTACGACAACGAGTGGGCCTACTCGTGCCGCACCGCCGACCTGGCGGCGATCATGGCTGAGAAGCTCTAAGCGCGAGGCCGCCATGAACAAGAAGACCGTTCGCGACGTCCAAGTTTCGGGCTGGCACGTCCTGGTGCGGGTGGATTTCAACGTCCCCCTCAAGGACGGCAAAGTCACCGACGACACGCGCATCCGCGCCGCACTGCCCACCCTGAAGTACCTCATCGATCAAGGCGCGATGGTTATCCTGTGCTCGCACCTGGGCCGGCCCAAGGGTGTGGACCCGGCCTTGAGCCTGGCGCCCGTTGCCGCGCACCTCGCCACGCTCATCGACAAGCCGGTCCAGTTCGCCAGCGACTGCGTGGGTGCGGCGGCCGAAGAGGGCGTGGCCGCACTCAAGCCCGGCGAAGTAGTGCTGCTCGAGAACACGCGCTTCCACCCCGAGGAGGAGAAGAACGAGGCGGCCTTCTCGCAGCGCTTGGCCGTGCTGGGCAAGCTGTACGTCAACGATGCCTTCGGCTCGGCCCACCGCGCGCATGCCTCGACCGAGGGCGTGGCCCGCTACCTGCCGGCGGTATCCGGCTTCCTCATGGAAAAGGAAATCGAATACCTCGACAAGGCAGCCAACGCGCCCGAGCATCCGTATGTGGTGATCCTGGGCGGGGCCAAGATCAGCGACAAGATCGGCGTCATCGAGAACCTGCTCGCCAAGTGCGACAAGATGCTCATCGGCGGCGGCATGGCCAACACTTTTCTCGCGGCCAAGGGTATCGCCATGGGCGATTCGCTCGTGGAAGCGGGCAGCGTGGAGGCCGCCAAGAAGATCCTGGCCGGCGCCGGCAGCAAGATCATCTTGCCCGAAGACCTGGTCATCGCCGACAGGGCCGAGCCCGGGGCACAGCCGAAAGAGATTGCCGTGGGCACCGTTCCGCCCGGATGGCGCGCGCTGGATATTGGGCCCAAGACGGCCAAGCGTTTCGCCGATGCGCTGCGCGGCGCAAAGCTCGTCGTGTGGAACGGCCCCATGGGCATGTTCGAAGTGCCGCCGTTCGATCAGGGGACCAATGTGCTGGCGCAGGCGGTGGCCGCCTCGGGCGCTACCTCCATCGTCGGCGGAGGCGACACGGTGGCGGCGATCAACCGCGCCGGCCTGGCGGAGAAGATCACCCACATCTCCACCGGCGGCGGAGCCTCGCTCGAGTTCCTCGAGGGGAAGAAACTGCCCGGCGTGGCTATCTTGCAGGACCGTTAAGCTCGCCGAGGCCAGGAGGGCGCCCGCACACAGGCGCCCTCCTTTGAATCCGCCGGGAGGACGCATGGCTTTCACAGCGGGAGAGACGGTCGGCGCGTACCGCGTCATCCAACAGCTCGGCCAAGGGGGCATGGCCACGGTCTACAAGGCCTACCACCCGGCCCTCGACCGTTACGTGGCACTCAAGGTGCTGCATCCGGCCTTCCGTGAGGATGCCAGCTTCCTCATGCGCTTCCAGCGCGAAGCCAAGGTCATCGCCAAGCTCGAGCATCCGCACATCGTCCCCATCTACGACTATGCCGAGCACTTGGGTCAGCCGTACCTGGTGATGAAGTTCATCGAAGGCGAGACTCTCAAGGCGCGCCTGGCGCGCGGGCCGCTCGCCCCGGATGAGGCCCTGCGCATCCTGCAGGCCGCGGGTGCCGCCCTCTCGCATGCCCATCGCCAGGGCATTCTGCACCGCGACATCAAGCCCTCCAATATCCTGCTCACCCCACGCGGCGAGGTCTTCCTCGCAGACTTTGGCCTGGCGCGCATCGCCGAACTCGGCGCCACGACGCTGTCGGCCGACATGCTGCTCGGGACGCCGCATTACATTTCGCCCGAGCAAGGCCAAGGCCGCCGCGACCTGGACGCCGGCACCGACATCTATTCGCTGGGCGTCGTGCTGTACGAGATCGTTGTCGGCCGTGTGCCCTTCACCGCCGACACGCCGTTCTCTATCGTGCATGACCACATCTTCACGCCACTGCCGCTGCCGCGCACCGTCAACCCGCGCGTGCCGGAAGCCGTCGAGCGCGTGCTGCTGCGTGCGCTGGCCAAAGAACGGGCCGACCGCTTTGCCGATGTCGACTCGCTGGTGACCGCATTCGTCGAGTCGGTGCGCGGCGGCGGATCGACCGCGGCGGCGCTGGCGCGCACCGCCACCGGCAAGGGCAAGCCGGGCACGCCGCCCGCAACTCCGCCTGCGGCCGCCCCGGGGGCAGCCACGGGGAAGCCCGCAGCGCGCAAGACGCCGTGGTGGGTTTGGCTCCTGGCCGCCGCCGGGATGTGCCTGTGCCTGGGCGTGGCCGCCTTGCTGCTTTCCTCAAGCAAGGGAGGCGATGCCACGCCCGTGGCAACAGCGGCAGCTGTAGCCACGGGGGAGGTCACACCCCAGCCCTCCGAAGCATCGAACCCAGCGCGCGAGGCGGCCAAGTCCTTCGAGGATGGTCTGCGCTTGCTGGCTGCCGGCGATCGGGCAGGCGCGGTGGCTGCCTTCGACAAATCGCGTGCAATCGCGGCGGAGAAGGCACCCCTCTATCTGCGACTAGCTGCAGAAAAGCTGGAGGGGCGCCAGGAGTGGGTGCAGGCGCTGCTCTTCTACGTGCAGGCGTTGCGCCTCGATCCGCAGAACAAAGAAGTCCGCCTACAGATGCAGCAGGCGATGTACCGCTCGAGCGGGTTGGCCGAGGGCGGCGGGCCCCTGCAGGAGATAGTCAGACTCACCCCGGAGTGGGCGGTGGGGCTGGCCGCCTGGGGGCGATGGGAGCTCTTCAACGGGCAGCGCGATTCCGGCGCGAAAGATCTCGAGAAGGCGCAGACGCTGCCACAGGAACCGGATGCCCCCTTGGTGCGCGAACTGTGGGCGGAATACCTCAACTTGAGCGGGCGCACAACCGAGGCCAAGACCATCCTGCGCCAGGTGCTGCGTGATCCTCGCACCCCGCGCTGGCTGAGCGCCGAGATCAATCGCACCATGGCATCCTAGCCGCAGGCATCAAAAAGAGCCCGCGCTCGCAGGCCTGAGGAGGTTGCTCTTATGAATCGAAGACCGCTGGTTGCCGGCAATTGGAAGATGAACAAGACCGCCGCCGAGGCGGCCGCCTTCGTTCGTGAGATTATCCCCGGGCTTGCGACCGTCCGCGGCGTGGAGCAGGTGCTCTGCCCGCCGTCCACGGCGCTGGGTGCGGTTGCCCCGCTGCTCGAGGGAACGGGCATCGGCCTGGGTGCGCAGAACATGCATTGGGAGGAGAAGGGGGCTTTCACCGGGGAACTTGCGCCGAGTATGGTCAAGGAGTGGGCGGGCTACGTCATCCTCGGCCACTCGGAGCGGCGCGCGTTATTCGGCGAGACGGATGAAGGCGTCGCTCACAAGGTGCACGCCGCGCTGGCCCACGGGCTGATCCCGATCGTGTGCGTCGGCGAATCGCTTGCTGAGAACGAGGCCGGGCAAACTTCGGCCGTCGTCTCGCGACAGTTGCGCCGTGGGCTGGCCGGGCTTGCCACGGAGCAGGCAGGCGTGGTCGTTATCGCCTACGAACCGGTGTGGGCCATCGGCACCGGGCGCGCCGCCACGGCCGAGGGCGCGAACGAGGTTGTCGCGGCGACCATCCGCCCCGTGATGCGTGAGATGTTCGGCGCGGCGGTGGCCGAGGGCGTGCGCGTCTTGTACGGCGGCAGCGTCACTGGCTCCAACGCCGCCGAGTTCTTCGCCCAGCCGGATATCGACGGCGCGCTCGTCGGCGGGGCCAGCCTCAAACCCGAATTCGTCGAGATCGTGCGCGCCGCGCAGGCGCGCGCCGCCTGACCATCTCATGGAGAGCACGCTCGCCGCTGCGCTCTGGCTGATCCTTTCCGCGTTGCTGCTCGTCCTCGTCCAGCGCCTTGTCCAGCGGACCGTGCAGCAAGTGCTCTTCTTGCTCACCGGCCGGGTGGAATGGGCGCTCTTCGTGTACGCGCTCATCCTCTTGCCGGGTGTGATCCTCCACGAGGGCAGCCACTGGCTCACGGCCAAGCTGCTGCGCATGCGCCCCGGGCGCATCTCGCTGTGGCCCAAGCTGCAGCGCGAAGGCACGCTGCGTCTGGGTTACGTCGAAACCGAACGCGTGGACTTTCTGCGCAGCTCGCTGGTGGGTGTTGCTCCTCTCGTTGCGGGTATTGTTGCACTTCTAGTTCTCGGGCAGCGCATGCTGCATATCGATGCAATGGGCCTGGCGCTTGCCGGCGGTGAGATCGACCTCGTGCGGCAATCGGCGGTGGAGATCCTTGGCCTTCGGCTGGCCGGTTTGTGGATCTACCTGGTCTTCGCGGTGAGCAACACGATGTTCCCCTCGGCCTCCGACCGTCGCTCATGGCCGTGGGTCGGGTTGGTGCTCGGCGTGCTGTTTGTCATCACGCTGCTGACGGGTGTGGGACCTTGGGTGGTCGATGCAGCCAGCCGGCCGGCGATGCGCATCGCGCAAACCGTGGCGCTCGCCTTCTCGATGACGATCGTGGTGGACGCGGCGTTGCTCCCGGGCCTGGCCCTGCTCAACGCGCTGCTGCGAAGTGTGCTCGGAAGATTTAGGTGAAGAATGGCGCTTGCCCCGGCTCAATCGAGGCACCGGCAAGGGCGATGGCATAGCATGCCTTACACTTGCCCGCCAGCGGGCAGCCTGCGCACGGATTGCCGCGCGCGGACGACGCGCATTGCGTGCCACCGCCGCTTGTCAGGAGGGGGGTTCGGCCGCCTCGCTCAACGCCGGCACGGCGCGCGCCGGCGATGACCATGCCATCCGCACAAATCCGGCCACGGCCAGAAGCCCAATCGTCAGCCCGCCATACCAGATGGCCACCGGCGCCAGGTTATCGTTCAGCAGGCCGCCGATCACCGGCCCCAGGCCGATGCCCAGGCTGTGCGTTAGGTTGTAGATGGACATGTAGCGACCGCGCATCTCGGGCGGCGCCGAGTCGGCCGTGAGCGTGGTTGCGGTGGGCACGACGAGGAGCTCACCGATGGTGGCGATGACCATGCTGATCAGGAAGGCCGCCCAGCCCGCGCCCCAGCCGACGCTGCCCACGCCCACGGCGAAGAACAGCGACCCGACCGCGAGAACCCACAGCGTGTTGTAGCGCCGCGTCAGGCCGGTCACCCCGTATTGGAATAAGACGACCATGACCGCGTTCGTCGCCGGGATGAACCCGTACATGTTCTCGGGCACCCCGAAGTTGTCCTTGGCATACACCGGCAAGAGCATCCACATCATCGCGTAGCACATGCCCGCCAAGGTGTATGCGGCGGCAAAGCCCATGAAGCGCCGGTCGCGCAGCACGTCCTCGTAGCCCGCAAACCGTTGGGCCGGCCGCACGACCTGCGCCTCCGGCGCGCCGCGAGCCACGCGGAAGGGCGCCGTCTCCGCGACTGCCGCCAGCAGCAACAAGGCGAACAGCCCCTGCGCCATGGATGCGCCGCGGAATGCCCAGGCGTACGAGATGGCAGCCACGAAGCCGCCGATGGCCGGGCCGATGGCCACGCCCAGGTTCTGGCTCATGCGCAGCAGGGCGTACGCGCTGGGGCGGTTGGCGGAGGGGATGAGATCCGCCGCCATCGCGTCCACCCCGACGCGGTTAGTGGCGCAAAAGCTCCGTTGACTGCCATGAGCGCCAGCCAAACCGGCAGCGTGTTCGCCAGGCTCAGGCCGAGCATCGTCAGGCTGGTCACGGCGAGGCTCGCCACCATGGCGCCCTTGCGCCCCACGCGGTCGACGATGGCCCCGGCGATGAACGAACTCACCAGCCCGATCATCGAGTTCATGGTGAGCACGAGTGCCACCGAGGTCAGCGAGATGTCGAAGCGCTCACGCATGTAAATGGTGAGGAAGGGCCAGATCATGGATGATCCGGTGGCATTGAGTAGCATGCCCCAGAAGATGATCCAGAACTGGCGCGGGTGCGCGGCGCTCAGCCGGCGCAGGCGAGTGAGCACGAGAGCCTCATGAGATGAGATGGTCGCGCATGAGTACGGGCTCGCTGGGAGCTGTGGGTCGCTTAGAATCTCACCCAGCGGCCGGTCAACACGGCACGAACAAGAGCGGTTGCTCCCCATGCGGCGAGAACCAGCAGCGTTAGCCACATGCTGAATTGTGGGCCGTAGAAGAACTCATCGCTGCTCTTGGCACGCTCGAGCGCATCTTTGACCCGAACGGGGACTGGGCGGTTTTCCTCGTCTCTGTCTATCTTCATGCCTTCTTTATCGATGGGATTCTCTGGCAGACCCCGCAGCACCTCGCCATACGCTCCCACGTAGAATGCCGCCTTATTGCGGTGGACGAATTGCCATAGCACGACGAGGAAGCCTAGAAGTGCGGTCAGCGCTACTAAGAAGATGTACCAGCCCATGAGGTGCGGACTCAGTGCAGCCGGTCTTCCCGCCAAAGAAAGCGCGACCGTGCCGGTAAGATAGAGACCGGTAGCCGAACATGCCATTTGCTCCTTGGGGTGATGGTAGGTTTCCCAATGTTGCAGCTGAAGGTGCAAGTACTTCTCTCTCCCTTCTGCGCTTCCGCTCCGGTGCGATCTCCATCAACAAGTGCTAAGGGTGGGTCACCGTGCAATTTTACGTGGGCTCCCTTCGCGGCTATCGGAAAGTTGGTAGGCCAAGATCCGTCTACGACGGACCCCACTTTTGTTCGGATTGATGGCCTACGAGTGGCCGCCCTTTCCCTACTTCCATTCCCTCAGCGCCAGCACGCGCATGCCCACCAGCGCGATCAGGCTGCCCACCGTCGCGCCGGCCATGTTGATCGCACCCAGTCGCCACAGCGCAAAGCCAGTCAGGTTCCCAACGAAGTGACCCAGCGCGAAACCAAACCACGCCAAGACGAGGCACAAGAGTAGCCGCCGGTACGAATGGTGCGGCCAGGCCAAGTAGAAGAGCGCGCCATACAGCGTGGCGATCACCGCGCCGAGTGCAATTGCGGGTATGTTTATCATCGGGCCTCCACTCTGCCTGCCCTGTGCGGGTTCGCTGCTCGTTGGCTGCTCAAGCGCTCTCGGCCAGCGACTGCGCGATCGTCGCTTGGCCCAGGCAGCGCTCGCCCTGGTAGAACACCGCCGCCTGGCCGGGCGTGATGTCGCGCAGCGGCCGCTCGAAGTCGACCCGGCATCCCCCATCCGTGAGCGGCGTCACGCGCGCGGCCACTGCGGCGGCCTTGTAGCGGATCTTCACCTGCGCTTCGATGGGCGCTGCAGGCGCCGGTGGGTTGATCCACTGCGCGCGCTCGGTCGCGAGCGCGCTCCGCCCAAGCTTCTCGCGCGGGCCGACGACGACCTGATTGCTGCGCTCGTCGAGATCCACGACGTACAGCGGCTCGGCCGCCGAGAGCCCGAGGCCCTTGCGCTGGCCAATCGTGTAAGCCGCCAATCCCTGGTGTGTGCCCACCTGCCGGCCCTCGGTCGTGACCATTGCGCCAGGGCGGAACACATCCGGCGCTTGGCGCCTCAGAAAATCACGGTAGTCGTCGCCCGCGAGGAAGCACAGATCCTGGCTGTCGGGGCGATCGGCCACGGGCAGATCGAGGCGGCGTGCCGTCTCGCGCACTTCCAGCTTGGTGAGGTCACCGACCGGGAACAGGCTGTGCTGCAGCGCCTCCTGATCGAGCACGCTCAGCACGTACGATTGATCCTTCTCGCCGTCGCGCGCGGTGAGCAGGTCGATCTGCCCCTCCCGTTCGCGCGTCCGCGCGTAGTGGCCAGTGGCAAGTATTTCCGCGCCCATCGCCTGCGCGTGGCGGCGCAGATACCCCCAGCGAATCTCGCGGTTGCAAGTCAGGCACGGGTTGGGCGTTCGTCCGCGGCGATACTCGGCGACGAATATGGAGAGAATGGCCTCCGCAAACGGTCCCTGAGCGTCAATCACATGGAAAGGGACGGAGAGCCGCGCGGCCACGCGCTGCGCCAGCGCGATGCCGGCCGGCGTGCAGCAGCGGTTCTCCAAGGCGCGGCCGGGCTCGCTCCACAGGCGCAGCATGAGACCCACCACGCGGTAGCCGCGCTCGACGAGCAGCGCCGCGGCCACCGACGAGTCGACCCCGCCGCTCATGGCCATGGCCACCAGCGGCCGGTCGCTCATCGCGAATCCGTGGTGCGCAGTTTGGCGCACACGCCGGGCAGCACCTGCAGAAGGCGATCGATCTCTGCCTCGGTGGTCTGGCGGCCGAGCGTAGCGCGCAGCGAACCGTAGACCCAATCCGGCGGGAGGCCGATTGCGAGCAACACTTCGGAGGGTTTGGGGTCACCGGTCTTGCAGGCCGAGCCGGAGGAGCAGGCGATGCCGGCCAGGTCGAGGTGCGCCAGAAGATGATTGCCCTTGATGCCGTGCAGCGCGAAGCTGGCATGGTTAGGCAAGCGCTCGACCGGATGCCCGGTGAGGCGCACCTCCGGCACGAGATCGTCGATCGCGCCGATGAGCCGGTCGCGCAGCGTGCGATAGCGCGCGTTGTGGCTCTCGCGCTCGCTTACGGTGATCTCGAGTGCGCGCGCCATGCCCACCAGGTAAGGGACGTTGTGCGTGCCGGCGCGCAGGCCGTGCTCCTGCCCGCCCCCGGTTTGGATGGGCGTGAGCGGCGTTCCCTTTCGGACAAAGAGCGCGCCGACGCCCTTCGGCCCATAGAATTTGTGCGCACCTAGCGAGAGCAGATCCACCTGGAGCGCGTCGACCTCAATCGGCAATTGGCTCGCGGCCTGCACCGCATCGCTGTGGAAGAGGACGCCGCGCTCGCGGCACAGGTGGCCGATGGCAGCGATCGGCTCGATGGTTCCGATTTCGTTGCTGGCGTACATCACTGAGACGAGCGCGGTGGTCGGGCGCAGGCGGCGGGCCACGTCATCCGGGTCCACTCGCCCGAAGACATCCACCGGCAGAAGCTCGAGGGTTAGTCCGAAATCCGCGGCGAGGGCGCGCGCCGTGGCCAGCACGGCCGGGTGTTCGATAGGGCTGACCAGCAGATGGTCGGCGCCGCGGCGCGTGCGCGCGGCGAAGGCGGCTCCGCGCACGGCCAAATTATCGCTCTCCGAGCCGCCGCTGGTGAAGACGACCTCCTCCGGCCGGCAGCCGAGGGCGCGCGCGACCTTCTCGCGCGAGTCCTCGACGGCCGCTTCGGCGCGCTGCCCCCCGCCATGTTGCGAGGAGGGATTGCCGAAGTCCTCACTGAAGAATGGCTGCATGGCCTCGGCCACACGCGGGTCGAGCGGCGTGGTCGCGGCATGGTCGAGGTAGATCATCGGTGCCTCGTGTTCGATCACGAGGCGATTGTACCGTCTGCCTCGGGCCCGGTCAACGGAATCGGCAGTGCCCGCAATGCGGCGCGATTCGCGGGAAGGGGAGGGGTATAATGCCCTTCCGGCGTCCTGCGGGGCAGCTCTTCAGGACGCCGCGCATATCACTCGTCATCCTTCTCCACTGATGGAGCCAACTGATGGACACGACCATTGAGCAGATCATCGCACACGAAATCCTCGATTCGCGCGGGAACCCGACCGTGGAAGTGGAAGTGACGCTGGCTGACGGCTCGTGGGGGCGGGCGGCCGTTCCTTCCGGAGCGTCGACCGGCACGCGCGAAGCCCTTGAACTCCGCGATAAGGACCCCGGGCGCTACGGCGGCAAGGGCGTGCTCAAGGCTGTGGACAACGTCAACGATGTGATCGCCGAGCACCTGGTGGGCTGGGACGCGATCGACCAGCGCACGCTCGATCGCGCCTTGATCGACCTGGACGGCACGCCGGGCAAGTCGAAGCTTGGCGCCAACGCTATCCTGGGTGTCAGCCTGGCGGCGGCCAAGGCCTCGGCCTCCTCGCTGCATCTGCCGCTTTACCGCTACATCGGCGGTGTCTTCGCTCACGTGCTGCCGGTGCCGATGCTCAACATCCTCAACGGCGGGGCACACACCGGCTGGCAGTCGACCGACATTCAGGAATTCATGATCATGCCCCTGGGCGCCACCTCGTTTGCCGAGGCGCTGCGCTGGGGTTCGGAGATCTATCACGCGCTGCGGGGTGTACTGCGCGAAAAGAAATTCACCGCGCTGGTGGGCGATGAGGGCGGGTTCGCGCCCGCGCTCGAATCAAATGCCCAGGCCGTCGAGGTCATCCTGGAAGCGATCGCCAAGGCGGGCTACAAGCCGGGCGAGCAGGTAGGGCTGGGGGTGGATGCGGCCGCCTCCGAGCTCTTTGACCCCAAGACGCGCACCTACAACCTGCGCCGCGAGAACCGCACGCTCTCCTCGGCGGAGATGGTCGGGTTCTGGGAGGAGTGGCTGAAGCGCTACCCGATCGTCAGCCTCGAGGACGGGCTGGCCGAAGATGATTGGGATGGCTGGAAGATGCTCACCCAGAAGGTCGGCAGCCGGACCCAGATTGTCGGGGACGACATCTTCGTCACCAATCCGGAGCTCGTGCGGCGTGGCATTGCCGAGCACGCGGCCAACGCGCTGCTGGTCAAGCTCAATCAGATTGGCACGCTCAGCGAAACGATCGAGGCGGTGGAGACGTGCCATCGGGCCAACTGGCGCGCGGTCACCTCGCACCGCTCGGGCGAGACCGAAGACAGCACTATCGCCGATCTGAGCGTGGCCCTCAACATGGGGCAGATCAAAACTGGCGCGCCCGCGCGCTCGGACCGCGTGGCCAAGTACAACCAGCTCCTGCGCATCGAGCGCGAGTTGGGCGACGAGGCCACCTACGCCGGGCATGCGGCGCTGCGCAATGGGGGGATCGGGTAGTTTCTTTCGACCAGAATGCGATGGACGACGTTGCAGGGAAGGGGGTTCCTGCAACGTCCGTTTTGATGCGCTTGCGGGGCCGGCCGGGCTATGTCTGGGGTGAGGCGCAGTACGGGCACACCTTCCAGGTCAGGTCGAGCGCCTTCCCGCACTTGCCGCAGGGCTTGCGCAGCCGCGTTGCGCAAGAAGGGCACACGTGCCAGTCGGAGCTGACCGCGCGGCTGCAGCCCGGGCAGCGTGCCCGCTCAGCCAACCCTTGCAGCAAAGCCTCTTCTTCGAGCGTGGCCTGATAGGCCTCGTCGAGCGTGAGCGGCGGGCGCAGCAGGAGATAGATTAGCAGCCCGGGCAGATTGAGCAGCGCGACCACGAGCACGGCCAGGACCTGCGCTCGCCGGTCGGGCGTGCGGGAGCGAATGTCGCGCGCGGTCCAGATGACAAGGCTCAGCCACAGCGCCGCGATGAAGGCGCCTAAGAAAACGGTCGCGGCGTAGAGCCAGGTCTGTGTCGTGACAAGCGGAATTGGCAGCATGGTCTCTCCCGGTAAGTATTCGGGGAGATTATAGCCCCGAAGAATTGTGCTCGCCATATGGGGCGGAGGATCGGTGAGGATGAATGCGCGCGGAAAGGCCGGGCTGCTTGCGCTGGCGGCTCTTGTCGTAATGGCCCTCACGTTGATGGGCGCGCCCGCCGCCTCCGCACAGGATTCGGGCGCCACGGCGACACCGGCCGGCCCCTATATCGAGTGCTGTATGAACTCGGACTTCATTAACGTCCGCCCGGGCCCGGGCGTGGAATACGATGCGGTTGGCGTGCTAGTCACAGGCCAAACGGCCGAAGCGCTTGGCCGGTCGCTTGGAGGAGACTGGATCCAGATTCGCTATTCGCCTGTCGCCGCGGGCCTGGCCTGGGTGTATGCGCCTTTCGTGCGGCTGTTCACGCTGGGCGAAGTGCTGCGCATCATCGAGCCACCACCCACCGCCACGCCGCGCGTCACGCCCACGATTGACCCGACCTTCGCTGCGCAGTTTTCGTCGGTCTTGCCCACGCGTCTGCCGACGTTCACCCCAGCTACGCCGCCCACGCCCGTCAGCCTGACCACCAATGGCGGCGCGGCCCCGAGCGGGTTCCCGCCGGCGCTGGTCCTCATCGCCCTGGCAGGGGTGGGGTTGTTCGGGGCGCTGGCTTCGAATTTCGTCGGGCGGCGCTAGCGCCGCCTGCGCATCCACCGTTTGAGGAGACCTGGAGGAAGGATGTCAATGGAAAAGGCAATTGCCCAGGGACGCGCCCACCAGGCGCAGGCGGTTGAATCGCTCAAAGAGCTGATCCGCATCCCGAGCATCTCCACCTACAGCGAGCACGCCGACGATATGCGCCGCGCCGCAGATTGGATCGCAGAACGCCTGCGTGCGTTGGGCATGCGAGCCGAAGTCTATCCGGCGATCAAGCACCCCGTCGTCTTTGCCGAGAGTTCGGAGGCGGGCCCGAGTGCCCCCACGGTTCTGGTTTACGGCCACTACGACGTGCAGCCGGCGGAGCCGCTCGAGGAGTGGACGAGCCCGCCCTTCGAGCCGACCCAGCGCGGGGACTACCTCTTCGGGCGCGGCGCCTCGGATATGAAGGGCCAGCTCATCGCCCAACTGGCCGCGGTCGAGGCGGTGCGTGCGACGGGAAAGTTGCCGGTCAACCTGAAATATCTTCTCGAGGGCGAGGAAGAAGTGGGCTCGCCCAACATCAAGGCGTTCCTTCTGGAGCATCGCGACCTGGTGAAGTGCGACGTGGTGCTCAACGTGGATTCGATGATATTGCGGCCGGACCTGCCGTCGGTCGTCTACGGACTGCGCGGGCTGGCGTATTTCGAAGTGCGGCTATTCGGTCCGAAGCAGGATTTGCACTCCGGCATGTTTGGCGGCGCGATCCACAACCCGGCCCAGGTGCTGTGCGAACTGATTGCCGGCATGAAGGACGCGCATGGGCGGGTGACGCTGCCAGGTTTTTACGACTCTGTTCGCCCTGTCACAGCGGATGAACGCGCCGCGCTGGCACGCGTGCCCACCACGGATGAGGATGTCAAGAGACAAGCCGGCGTGACGGAGCTGCGCGGCGAAGCAGGGTATACCACCGTCGAGCGGCTTGGCGCGCGGCCGACGCTGGAGGTGAACGGCCTCTTGAGCGGGTTCACCGGCGAAGGATCCAAAACCGTTCTGCCGGCCCGCTCGATGGCAAAGATTTCGATGCGCCTGGTCCCAGACCAGACGCCGGAAGCCGTGCAGGCCCAGCTCGAAGAGTACCTGCGCCGCAATGCGCCGCCCAGCGTGCGCTGGGAAGTGCAGAACCTGGCCGGCGCGCCGCCGGCGATCGTCCGGCGCGACACGCACGAGATGGGCGCCGCCCTCCGCGCGCTCAAGGATACGTTTGGCGTCGATCCGGTATTCGTGCGCGAGGGCGGGACGATTGCGGTGGTGGGAATCCTGCAGGAACTGACCGGACACGAGTCGATCCTGATGGGCTTCGGCTTGCCCGACGATAACCTGCACAGCCCGAACGAGCGCCTGTTCCTGCCCAACTTCTACCGCGGCATCGAATCCTACATCCGGTTCCTGTATGCCATTGTCCGCTAAGTCCTCGGCCGCGCCGCGCCCGCTGCTCAACTACGGTGGCCAAGCCGTGCTGGAAGGCGTGATGATGCGCGGGGCGCGCTCGCTGGCCGTGGCCGTGCGCGCGCCGGATGGACAGATCCGCGTCCAAGTCCGGCCGTTGGGCCGCTTCTACCGGGGCTGGTGGGTGCGGGTTCCATTCGTCCGCGGTGCTTTGCTCCTGGCGGATGCGCTCGGGCTCGGATTCGAGAGCCTGACCTACTCGGCGCAGATCCAGCTTCCGGAGGAGAAGATCGGCGGCGGAACCCTCTGGCTGAGCTTCGGCCTGTCGCTCGCCATCGGCGTGGGGCTGTTCATGCTTTTACCGGCCGGCATCGGCCAGTGGATCGAGCGTGGTCTGGGGCTGAGCTCCATTTGGAGCAACGTGGCCGAGGGATTGGTGCGTCTCGGACTGCTCATCGGCTACCTGGCGGCCATTGGACGCATGCCGGAAATCCGCAGGGTATTCGCCTATCACGGCGCCGAGCACAAAACCATCTCCGCTTTCGAGGCCGGCGCGCCGCTCGACCCGCCCTCGGTTGCGATATTCCCGCGCTACCACCCGCGCTGCGGGACTTCGTTTCTGGTGACGCTGGTGGCAATCACCGTGCTGCTCTTCGCGCTGCTCGGGCCGATGTCGCTCGGCATGCGCCTGGCCACGCGCGTCATCGCGCTGCCCGTTTTGGTCGGGCTGGGCTACGAGTTCCTGCGTTGGACGGGCCGCAATCAAGACCTGCGCCTCGCGCGCTGGCTCTCCTTGCCGGGAGTGTGGACTCAGTCTCTCACCACGCGCGAGCCGGATGAGGCGATGCTGGAAGTCGCCATCGCCGCGTTCGAGGCCATGCGCGCGGCCGAGGCGGCCTGAGCACACCCCACGCGCTTATCATGTTTCGCGGCCAAAGGGCGCTCAGAGGAAGAGGGCACAGCATGCCTTATCCTTGACCGCGCGCGCCAGGCATGCGCATGGGTCCTGTGCACGGTACACCGTGGCACAAGTAGCGGCGGCTCTCAGAGCAGCCGCTCTTCGACTGTATGGGCGGGGATCAGATCCGCCCTTTCTTACGCATGCGGGCCGGATTGCACGACCTCAGGCGGAACCTCCGCCTGATACTTGCGGAAGTTCTCGACGAAGCGCGATGCGAGTTGACGGTACTTGACCATGTAGCTGTCTTTGCTCGGCCACGACCCGGCCGGGTCGAGCACGCTGGCCGGCACGCCGTCACACGAGCGCGGCACCTGGAAGCCGAAAACCGGGTCGGGCACGTAATCCACGTTGAGCAGTTGGCCTGAGAGCGCCGCGTTGAGCAGCGCGCGCGTATAGCGGATGCTGATCCGCTTGCCCACGCCGTACGGCCCGCCCACCCAGCCGGTGTTGACCAGCCAGCAATTGACCTTGTGCTTGAGGATCTTGCGCTTGAGGAGGTCGGCGTAGAACGCCGGGTGGTACACCATAAAGGGCGCGCCGAAGCATGTGCTGAAGGTGATCTCCGGCTCGACCCCCAGCCCCACTTCGGTGCCGCTGATCTTGGAGGTGTAGCCCGAGATGAAGTGATACAGCGCCTGGTCCGGCGTCAGGCGCGCCAGCGGCGGCATCACGCCCGAGGCATCGCAGGTGAGCAGGATGATATTGCGCGGGTGGCCGGCCATCTTCTCGGGGATGGCGTTCTCGATGTATTCGAGCGGATAGGAGCCGCGCGTGTTCTCCGTAATGCTGTCGTCATCCAGGTCAATGAGGCGTGTGACCGGGTCGTAGGTGACGTTTTCGAGGATCGTACCGAATCTGCGCGTGCAGGCGTAGATCTGCGGCTCAGCCGTGGGCGAAAGCTGGATCACTTTGGCGTAGCAGCCGCCCTCGAAGTTGAACACCCCCTCATCGCTCCAGCCGTGCTCGTCATCCCCGATCAGGCGCCGCCGCGGGTCGGCCGAGAGGGTGGTCTTGCCCGTGCCCGAAAGCCCGAAGAACACCGCCACGTCGTCGTCGCTCTCGCCGGCGTTGGCCGAGCAGTGCATCGAAAGAATGCCCTGCGCCGGCAGCAGGAAGTTGAGGATGGAGAAGATCGACTTCTTGATCTCGCCCGCATAAGCGGTGTTGCCGATGATGCACAGACGCTGTTGGAAGTTGATGATGATGAAAGTCTTAGTGGCCGTCATGTCGATAGTGCGCGCGCCCTGGAAGGAGGGCACGCACATCACCGTGAAATCCGGCACGTGACGGCGGTAGTCCTCCGCCGACTTCGGCGCGAGGAACATATTGCGCGCGAACAGGCTGTGCCACGCCTGCTCGGTGATGATGCGGATGGGCAGGCGATAGGCCGGGTCCGCTCCGGCGTAACAATCCTGCACGAAAACGTCGCGGCCCTGCAGGAAGCCGAGCAGGCGCTCGTACAGCTCGTTGAATTTGTCCGGCGCGTAGGGCCGGTTGTACTCGCCCCACCAGATGCGGCCCTCGGTGGAGGGCTCGCGGACGATGAACTTGTCGGTCGCCGAGCGGGCGGTGTGTTTGCCGGTGGCCACCACGATCGGCCCCTGGCGCGCAATGCTCGCCTCGTGGCGGAAAACGATCTCTTCGTAGAGGGCTTCGGCCGGCAGGTTCCAGTAAGCCTTGCGCAGGTTGGCGACGCCGATCGTGTCCAGGCCGTAGTCGGAGCGCAGCGCCGCGGCCTCGCCTTCGGCCGGCGTACGGATATCGAGAATATTGTTCATAGCCAGTCTCGAACCATCTTGCGGTCGCCAATGTAGATCTCGTTGGGCGAATGGGGGTCGAGCGCCCACTTGATGCGTTCGACGCCCGCGGTGATGTCTTTGACAGTGCCCGAGTAGCTCAGGCGGATGTGCCCCTCCATACCGAACTCTTTGCCCGGCACGGTGACCACCAGCGCCCGGCGCAGCAGGAAGCGCGAGAGCTCCTCCGATTTCGGATTGTAAGCGCGGAAATCGGGCAGGCAGTAGAAGGTGCCGCCCGGGCGCACGACGCGCACGCCGGCGAAGGCCTTGAGCTGCTCGAGCATCACGTTGCGGTTATTTTCGATCGTCAGGCGCAGCGCCTCCACCACGCTCTGCAAGCCGGTCAGCGCGCCTTCGGCCGCCGCCTGCAGCACCTCGGAGGCGCAGGAGGTAGTCTGCGCTTGGACATTCGTCATGACCTCGACCATTGTGCGATTGGTCACCACCCAGCCGATGCGGAAACCGGTCATGCCGTACAGCTTGGATACCCCGTTGATGGCGATGATGCGTGTGCTCTCGATATCGCGGGTGGTGAACTTGTACGAGGAGGTCGTCTGGCGGCCGTCGAACACCAGCTTGTGATAGATGTCGTCGGAGATCAGGTAGATGTTCTTGCGCTCGCAAAATTCGACCAGGGCCGCCATGAACTCGTCGGAATACACCACTCCGGAGGGGTTGTTGGGCGAATTGACGATGATGGCCTTGGTGTAGCTGGTCACCGCGCGCTCGATCTCCTCCAGGCGCGGGTGAAACGAGCCGTCTTCCGGCGTGACGATGACCGGCACGCCGTAGACCATCTTCACCATCTCCGGGTAGCTCACCCAGTAGGGGGCCAGGATGATGACTTCATCCTGCGGGTTGAGCAGCGTGTAGAGCACGTTGTAGAGCGATTGCTTCGCGCCGGACGAGACGATCACGTTCTCGGGGGCCACCACGCGGTCGTAATTCTCTTCGGTGTAGCGGATGATCGCTTTCTTGAGCGAGGGCATGCCGTCGGTCGGCGTGTACTTGATGTCGCCCTCGTTGAGGCGCGCAGCCGAACTGAGGATGGCGGCAATCGGGGCGCGGTTCTTGGGTTCGCCGATGCCCAGGTGAATCACCGGCTCGCCGCGTTCGCGCAAGAGGCGGGCCTCTTCGTTGAGTTCAAGCGTGGGCGACTCGGCAATCGATCGTGCGAGTTGACTGAGGGTCATGTCGGATAAGGTCTCCCCATGCGGCCCGAGCGCAGGCTGTGATTCCCCATGCCGGGTGCCCGGATTTCGCCAAACGCGCAGCGGGCGAGGAACCCTCGAGGGTGTGAGGCTGTGCTCCCGGAGGGATCAGAGGTGCGCGGTCTGCGTTCTCATGCTTGGCCGCGAGTCTGGTAATCCAATTGTAACCTATCAAGACATCGGGCTTCGGAAAACGATACGCTGCCCTTGCAGAATGGGCTCTTGGGGATTGACAACTTACATTTGGCCCCTGGCCTAGGGTTTATCGTGTCCACGGCGGGGCGTACGCCCCGCCGCAAGAGTTGGGGGAGTCGGACACGGGGCTTAAGCCCCGTGTCTCTCTGGGTCTGGCGCGGCATGCCGCGCCCGTATCCAACCCATTCAATTACCGCTGCACGTCGTCGAGGTAACGCTAGGCATCCGCCCATGATTCTGTTGGGGCACGCCATGGCGGACCCCAACCCAGCGCGTGGGCTGGTACTGCTGTGAATATCGAGGAGGAGTTGTCAGGGACAGGATCTCGGAAACGATCGACTCGCTTGACTTCGGCGGCGCGGTGCGTCGGCGGCGTGCGTTTGGGCTCGACGATGCCCTCCGCGATGCGCGCGAGCAGAATCCGTGCGCATGTCGCGCGTGCAGGTGCTGGCGTGAGGCGTGCTGTGCCCACTTCCGGTTGGGGTACCGAGCGGACCAAAGGGGTGGCCGGTTGACGCATGAGGCGGCGCCGGGATCAGAGGAGCGCGCGATGAGTTACGTGGATGGACTTGGCGGGGAAGCCGCTGGCAGCACTTCGTCCATCAGTCTTCTCAGCTCCTGCTCCTCTTCGCCCTGACGGGCAAAGTAGTCTGTGAGGAACGCCGAGCGGCGCATGCGCAGCGCCAGGGGAGCCAGCGTGCGAATATCTTCGGCCGTCACGGCGTCGCGATTGTCCGCCGCCGCCAGCGCGCGCGCGGCTTCGAACAGGGCCGCCGTTGCACGGTGCGAGGCGATACCCAGGCGCTCAGCCACCTGCAGCGCCAACTCGGCGGTTTCGGCGGCCAACTTTACGGCGGGGAGCTTCTCGCGTGCGGCCAGGATTTCGCCGTGCATGATCTCCGTCTCTTCGCGGTAGTGTTCGATCACCCCGCGCGGGTTCGATTGGTACGCGCGCACGCGCTGGTAGGCCTCCCAGCGATCGGCGATGCTCGTCACGCCGCGCACGACCACGCGCAGCCCAAAGCGGTCGAAGATCTGCGGGCGCAGTAGGCCCTCCTCCGGATTCATCGAACCGACCAGGACGAACCGCGCGCGGTAGAACGCGGCCATCGCGCCGCGGCGCACGGTGTATATGCCCTGCGCGGCAGCATCCAGGATGGCGTCCGTGATGTCGTCGGCGAGCAGGTTGATCTCGTCAACATACAGGAAGTTGCGGTCGGCTTGCGCCAGAATGCCCGGACGCAGGCGATGGCGCTGGTGCAACGCCGCGCGCTCGTCGAGCCCGCCGATCACATCGGGCAGTTGCGAGTTGAGCGGGAGCTCCATCAGCTTCATGCGATCGCTAAAGGTCAGCGGCTCGCCCAGCCCGTACTTGCGCGCGCAATCCGGGCAGACGGCATCCATCCCGCCGGTCTCGATGTCTTCCGGCAGGCACCCGTACGGGCACAGGCTGCGCGCCACCGAAGGCAGCAGAGGCGCGAGGCTGCGCACGGCGGTCGTCTTGCCCGTTCCGCGCGGGCCGAGCAGTAGCACGCCGCCCACGGCCGGGTTGATGATGGCCAGCAGCAATGCCAGTTTCATTTCGCCTTCGCCGACGAAAGCCAGGAAGGGGAAGGGCAGGCTCTCGGCCAGCCCGCGGTCGCCGGGCTCCACGGCCGTCAGGAAGCGCCGCGAGGAGGCGACTTCCAGCAGGTGCGTGATCCCGCGGATAGACTCGGCCATTCCGGCTACACCGTCCCGCCTGCCGCCGGCCGCTGCGCGCGGCGCTGGCTCTGGCGCGCCTCGGCCTCCTCAAACTCTCCCTGCTCTTCCGGGGTTTCGAGGATCAGCGCCGGGACAGGCACCGGGCGGCCGGCCGAATCGAGCGCCACATAGACCAGATGCGCCGTGTTGGTGTGGACGCGATTGCCGGTGAGCGGGTTCTCCGCCTCCACCTCCACCCTTACCTCCATCGAGGTGCGCCCGACATATGTCAGGCGCGAGGTCAGCGTCACCAGGTCGCCAATTTGGATTGGGTGGCGGAAGCTCATGTTGTCCATAGCCACCGTCACCACCGGGTGCTGGGCGTGGCGCATGCAGGTGAGCGCGCCCGCCTCGTCCACCAGCTTCATCACGATGCCGCCGTGCACGTTGCCGTGCAGGTTGGCGTGCTCCAGGCCCATCATCTGGCTGAGGGTCACAATCGAATCGCGGATGTGCTTTGCTTCGGGGGTCGGGTCGGCCACAGGCACTAGTCCATGTCCGATTTGAGCTCCGAGCTGTCGAGCGGGTGGAGCAGCTCGGGCATTTCCTCGAGCACGTCGATCACATCATGCGAATACTCGGCCATGAGGGGCGGCAGAGGTGTGGTGGCCGGCACGCGCACACGGGTCTCCTCGGGTTTGGATGGCGGCGGGGGAATGATTCGCGGTTGGGCTGTGGCCCGCCGCAGGATGCGCCGGTCGTGCGACACCCATCCGACGTAGCCGCCCTCCAAATTGAAGACGTCGCGTTCGTCGCTGACCCACCCGACCCAGTCCCCGTCACGGCTGTAGAGATAGGGATAGACGAGTAGGGCGGCGAACTCGCCGCGGGTGGTGTACAGATGCACCGGGGGCACGCGTCGGGCCCTATTCTCCCCCTTAGCGGACGTCATTGTAGGTCCACAGGCGGTTCGCGATGAAATTCCAAATGAGCACCACTCCTACGGCGCAGGCCAGCGCCAGGTTGTTGCCAATCTGTGGTGCCGGCAGAGGCCCCCAGCTCACGGGGAGCCGCTCGGCCAGCCGAGTCCAAGGCGCCCGAAGGACTGCGAAAAGCGGCGTGCGAACAAATAGCCCAACCAGATTGACCAGCGCGAATTGCACCCACTGCTGCGCCATCGGCTTGCTGCGGGAATCAGGATAAGTCCAACGGCGGTTGAGGGTGAAGTTGCTGGTGACCGCGGCCGTGAACGAAACCACCGAAGCGACCACCGCGTTGATGTATAGCAGCTCCGCCAGCAGGTTGAAGGTGCCGAAATCCACGACCGCGCCGATCGCGCCGACGATCAGGAAGCGCTTAAAGCGCACGCGTTCGCGCCGCCAGTCCATGCTCAACTCAACCCTATCCGGCCGGCGAAGGAGCTCAGGGTAGCGCGCAGTCCGCGGTCGAGATCGACCTGCGGCTGCCAGCCCAGGATTTCACGCGCACGCGAAATGTCGGGTTGGCGTCGCTGCGGGTCGTCGACGCCGCGCCGGTCCGCCAGATACATGATGGAGCTGCGCCCGCCGCTGAGAAGGGCGATGCGCTCGGCGAACTCGCGGATGCTGATCTCCGACGGATTGCCCAGGTTGACCGGCAGGTGCTCCTCGGAAAGCAGCAAGCGCAGGATGCCATCCACCAGATCGTCGATATAACAAAAGGAGCGCGTCTGCGACCCATCGCCGTAAACGGTGAGCGGCTCGCCGCGCATGGCCTGGCCCACAAGGTTGGGCACTACCCGCCCGTCGTCGAGGCGCATACGCGGGCCGTAAGTGTTGAAGATGCGCGCGATGCGCGTGTCGAGGCCGTGGTGGCCGTGGTAGGCCATGGTGATGGCCTCGGCGAAGCGCTTGGCCTCGTCGTACATCGAGCGCGGCCCCACCGGGTTGACGTGCCCAAAGTAGGTCTCGCGCTGCGGATGCTCCAGGGGATCGCCATAGATCTCGGAGGTGGAGGCCAGCAAGAAGCGCGCCTGGTGCGCGCGCGCCACGCCCAGCGCATTGTGCGTCCCCAGCGCGCCGGCCTTGAGCGTTTGGATCGGCAGGTTGGGATAGCCGAACGGGCTGTGCGGGTTCGGGCTGGCCGGCGAGGCAAAATGCAGCACCGCCTCCACCCGGCCGGGAATGTAAATGTAGTTGGATACGTCGTGGCGGATGAACAAAAAGCGGTCGTGCCCGGCCAGGTGTGCGATATTCTCAGGCGAGCCGGTTACGAAGTTGTCGAGGCCGACAACGCTGTGGCCCTCACCCAGAAGCCGGTCGCACAAGTGCGACCCGACGAAACCCGCAGCCCCGGTTAGCAGTACTCGCATGCATTCTCCGAACGAGGCAGGTGGGAGCGCGTGGGTTCGCTCCGGCCCCGCAATGATACTTCATTATTTCCAATCGACGGCGGTCACCCGGCCGCTGGCTGTGAGCGGTTGTGCGAGACCGGTCGACACTTCCACCACCCACGCATCCCCGCGATAGACAAAGGCCAGGTGGGTTCCCTGCGGTGACCACGCGATCTGCTGCGGCTCCAGGCCTCCCTCGCCCTCGCTCGGGAAGACGGCCCGCGCATTGCTCCCATCCAGATCCATCACCATCAGCCGGTAGCTGCTGCTCTCGCTTTCGAGAGGCTGCAAGGCCTGCAGGAAGGCCACTTGGGTCTCCCCGCCGCTCGTGGCCTCAGGCGGCGGCGAAACAACGGGGCTCGCGAACATTCCCACCCGCGGGCGCAGCGTGAGCGTTGCGCCGCCCGCGACCGGGATGGCGACCAGATCGAACGCCGGTGAGGATTGCGGGATTTCGAGACCCAGCGGCGCGCTGTGAGTGACGCTGTAAATGAAGCGCCCGTCCAGAGACCAGCTCAGCCCGGGCATCCACACCCAATCGGTGGCACTGACGTAAGGCGTGATGAGGAATGACGCCAGCGTGCGGCCGGTTCGGCCGTCGATCACTCCGATGCCATCCGGGCGGCGGTAGGCCAGGTTGTCGCCCTGGGGAGACCACACGAAGGATGTGCCCCACCATCCGTAGCGGCCGCCGACCTGCGACGGCAACACCTGCTGCGCTGAGGCGGGTTGGCCGGCATCGCCAATCGAGAGAATGAGCAGGTCGTTGTTTGCCTTCCAACCGGGAGCGGCCTGGCTTGGCTCAACCGTCGAGAGCGCGATAGCCGAAGGTGACTCGGGTGACCACGCGACAGGATGGACGACGTCTGCAACGCCAAGAGCCAGCGGTGCCCCGGCGGTCTGCGTTGAATAGAGCCAGAGCGCATTCAGCCCGCTCTCGGCCGCGCGCGACGCCGCGAGCCAAGCGCCGTCCGGCGCGAGAGAAAAGACGCGCCCATCCAGATCGCCGGTGATGGCGACGGCGGTTCGTTGGCGCGAGTTCCCGCTCATCACCCAGGCCGAGCCGGTTTCGAGGTAAGCCAACCTGCCGGCCAGGCTGATCGTCGCGGTTTGGGTTTGCGCACCTGCCAGGACGATCTCGGGCCGAGGTGCCTCGACCACAACGCGGCGCACGGGCGATCGCGACACTTCCTGCCCGTCTTCAAGGCGCATGCGGTAGGTTACTTCCTCAAGGCCATTGCGCCCGGCTTGCAGCAGGCGTTGGCTTCCCGCTGGGAGCATTTCGCTGCGGACCGTTTGCTGAGTGTAGGGCAAGGTTGCATGCTCAATCTCGAATTCCTCGCTGACTCGCACAATCACGATTTCACTTGCCGCCGAGGTCAGCGCATAGAGCGGCGGAGACACACGGTCGAGCGCACCGAGTTGCAGACCGGCCTGGGCCAGGGCCTGCGCGACGGTGGTTCCGCCTTCGACCCGCACCGAGAGCTGCGAGCCATCCGCGTGAATGCTCACTTCAAGCGGAATGAGGGTCACCTGCGGCCCGGCGCATGCGGCCAGGGCGGCGATCAGGAGACCCGCCACGGTGCGGCGCATGCGGCTTCCGACCGAGCTGCGAGTGCGCGCGCGCCTGCCGAGACGCCCGCGGATTTGCGGCCGCATGGATGATTGCGGAGAGTGCCTTGGTATAATTGTCATTTGAGTAGACGGACGCCGGCCCGGCCGGCCGCGCAAGACGCCTAGCGCAGCGCGCCCCGGATGGCGATCTGCCCCTGGGCCACCAACACTTCTTGCACCTGGAACCCGGTCGCCAGGCTCGCGACCTCGCCCGTCAGCACCTCCGACAGTGCCTGCGAAAGGGCGGACATCGATTGGGCCGGCAGCTGCAGCGGTCCCACCTGAAGAGTGTCGATTTCAAGTGTCAGCCGCGCCGCATCTGATATGAGCGGCCGCAATACGACCAGCGCCGAAGCCGAAAGATCGGCCGCTTCCAACAAGCCATACACGGACAGCGTGCCCTGCTCGAGGATGACGCGCACCGATTTGAGTCGACCCTGGGGTTGGGCCGAAAGGCGCAGGTTGAGGAAATCCGTCAGTTCCTCTTGGGTGAAGATGACAATGACCTGCCCGCCGGCAGACTGCGCGATGGCATCGCGCCAGGCCTGTTCGACGAACGGAACCGCGTGGGCCAAGGGCGTCGGTGTGGGCGGCGGCTGGGGACCCCCCAAGTAGAGCGTACAGGCCGCCAGTCCGATGACCGGCAGGCCCAGCAGAATCCGCTTGAGAGTTAGACACAGGGGGCGTATCATCAACCGAAGCCGTTACATGAATCGTGCCCTGGGGCGAGCCGGATTATAGCATGTCGACAAATCCTGAATCGAACGGGAGCCTTCCGCTCAGCGCGCAGTTGGAGAGCCTGCTCTTTGTGGCCGCGGAGCCTGCGCCCCTGGCCACACTGGCGGAGGCGCTCGCAGTGACGCGGGCCGAGGTGGAGGCCGCGCTGCGAACCCTGACTGAGGAGTACGCCCAGCGCGGGCTGCAGATCCTGCGCCTCGGCGAGCGCATCCATCTCACGACCTCGCCCCGCGCCGCAGGCGTGATCGAGAAGTTTCTTGGCCTGGGGCACACCACCAGCCTGAGCAAGGCCGCCCTCGAGACTCTGGCCATCCTGGCCTACCGCCATCCGCTGACTCGGCCTCAGGTCGACGCGATCCGCGGCGTCAACTGCGACAGCGTCTTGCAGAGCCTGCTGGCCAAAGGCCTGGTCGAGGAGATCGGACGCACCGAAGGACCGGGGCGGCCCATCTTGTACGGTCTGACGACCACCGCCCTTCAGCACTTTGGGCTTTCGTCGGTTGCGGACTTGCCTCCGCTGGAGATCGAAGAGGCGCCGCCGCTGCCGGCCGAACCCGCGGCGGCCGAGAACGTCCTGAAGGGCTAGCGCAGTGACCCCCGAACGTCTGCAGAAGCTCATGGCCGGCGCCGGGTTGGGATCGCGCCGCGCGTGCGAAGAACTGATCCGCGCCGGGCGTGTCTCTGTCAACGGCAAGCCGGTCTCTCTGGGCGACAAAGCCGATGCCCGGCACGACGACATCCGCATCGACGGCAAACCGCTGGCCGCCGCGGAACAAACTGTGTACTTGGCCCTGCACAAGCCGCGCGGGGTTGTCTCCTCGCTCGAGCCCCAAGGCGATCGCCAAACGGTGCGCGATCTCGTGCCCGGTGCGGCCAGGCTGTTCCCGGTTGGGCGACTGGACCTCGAGAGCGAGGGCCTGATCGTGATGACCAACGACGGGGAATTGGCCCTGCGGCTGACACATCCCCGTTACGGCTGCGAAAAGGAGTACCGCGTGTTGCTCTCGCGCCGGCCGGATGAGCAGCAGCTCGAGATATGGCGGCGCGGCGTGGTGCTGGAGGGCGGCTTGCGTACGGCTCCGGCGCTGGTGCGGGTCGAGAGCCCGGCCGGGCGCGGAGTGTGGGTGCGCGTGGTCATGGGCGAAGGACGCAAGCGCGAGATACGTGAGGTTGCCATGCGTCTGGGGCTGCGCGTTGACCGCCTGCAGCGCATCCGCATCGGCAGCCTGCAGCTGGGCAACCTTCGCCCGGGCCAATCGCGCGAACTCACGGCGGGGGAGGTGCATCAACTTCTGGCAAGCACCCGCCCGCAGCAATCGCGAACGCCACCCCGCCGGCCTTCGGCGCCCGCGGCCCGTCCCCGTGTTCGCCAACGACAGCGAGAATGAGGCAGGATATGCAGCCATCCTCGGCGAAGTCCTCGTGGCTCGAACGCCCCGTCGCACCCTGGTTGCCGATCACCTGGGAGCATCTGCTGTGGCTGTTGCTCCTGGTGGGCGTGGCCGCCACCCGCTTCTACAATATCGACACGCGCGCCATGTCGCACGACGAAACGCTGCACACCTATTATTCCTGGCTGCTCTCGCGCGGACAGGGCTACGTTCACAATCCGATGATGCACGGCACGCTGCAAATGCATCTGGTCGCGCTGTCCTATTTCGTCTTCGGGGCGAGCGATGTTGCGGCGAGGCTGCCGGCCGCGCTGTTCGGCATCGCCGCCGTGGCATTGATGTGGCCCTTCCGCCGCTGGCTCGGCAAGCTGGGTGCACTGATGGCAGGCGTGATGATGGGCCTCTCGCCCTTCATGCTCTACTACTCACGCTACGTGCGCAATGAGGCCTTCGTGGTCGTCTGGGGGCTGCTCATGTTCCTGGCCATCGCGCGCTACTTCGAGACCCGCCAGGCGCGCTGGCTGTACCTGCTCACGGCAGCCACCGCCCTGCACTACACCACAAAGGAAACCTCCTACATCTATGTTGCGATCGCCTTGGTCTTCCTCGGGTTGCAGCTCCTGATTTCCTTGATGCGTGTGGAGTGGGCGCGCGAGAGCGACCGGCGGCGATTCACCTTCTTGGTCTCGCTCGGAGCCGCCTTGCTCCTGGCCGCGATGTGGCTGCTCGTGTTCAACCAGACGCGTCTGGGCGGATTGCCCGGAGGCACCGCCGTCCCGGCGGACCCGAGCCTGCCGCGCACCCCGGGACAGACACTATCGCTCGCGCCGATGTTGTTGTGGGGCGGCGGGGTGGGGGTCCTGGCTGGCGTGGCATTCCTGGTGGGTTTGTGGCTGGCCGCGCGCTCCTTTGGGCCTTCGTTCCGCGCGCGCTTTCCGGCCTTCGACCTGCTGATCGTCCTGGGCACCTTTGTCCTGCCGCAATTGGCCTCTTTCCCGGTGCGGGCGATGGGATGGGACGCGCTCGACTACTCGCTGCAGGGGCTTTCACACACGGCGGTTTTCGCCGTGCCGCTGCTGCTGGTGATGGTAGTGATCGGGCTGGCGTGGGATCGGCGCTTGTGGCTGGTTTGCGCGGCCATCTTCTTTGGCATCATGGGTGTGTTCTTCACGACGTTCTTCACCAACGGCAACGGCCTCTTCTCGGGTCTGTTTGGGTCGCTGGGCTACTGGCTCGAGCAGCAAAGCGTGCAGCGCGGCGGGCAGCCTTGGTACTACTACTTACTGATCCAATTGTCAGTGTACGAGTTCTTGCCCGCGCTGGCCACCCTGGCAGCCGGAGTCGTTGGCTTGACCGGGCTGCGCGCGCGCAAGACTCCGGCAGCCGAGGCGCAGTCTCAATCTGAAGCCGTGCAGCCGGCCGCCATGGAGGATCCGGCGCAGCTACCCGCCGCGCCAGTCTTCGGCATGGTCGGCTTCTTGGGTTTCTGGTCGGTGACATCGCTTGCCGCTTACAGCGCGGCTGGCGAGAAGATGCCCTGGCTGACCGTGCACATCGTCCTGCCGATGATTCTGCTTGGCGGTTGGGCGATCGCCCATATCGTGCAGCACATCGACTGGCCGCGGGTCGTGCGCTCGCCGCGCTGGAGTGCCTGGTTGCTGCTGCCGATTGGGGTAGTCTCTCTGGTGGTCGCCTTTGCGCTTGGCCTCGGGCCGCGCCCGCCCTTCCGCGGCATGCTGCTGGAGGAATTGCAGTCCACCACCTCCTTCCTGGAGTCCCTCGGCTTTGCGGTTCTCTCGCTGTGGGGGCTCTGGCGTCTGTGGCGCGGTCTGCCCTTCGGCCAATGGTTCCGCGTGCTGGTGCTCGAATTCTTCATGCTGCTGGGGGTGCTTACTCTGCGCGCCGGGTGGACGGCCAGCTACATCAACTTTGGCAACGGCCGGGAATTCATCGACTACGCCCATTCGGCGCAAGGCGTGAAGACCGTCATGGCCCAGATCGAAGATATCTCGCGCCGTACGGCCGACGGCCTCGGGGTCCAGGTTGGCTACGACAATCTAGTCTCGTGGTCGTTCACCTGGTACTTCCGCGACTATCACAACCAGCGCTTCTTTGGCGATCAGCCCTCGCGTGACTTGGTCGAGGTGCCCGTCATTGTTGTCGGCCAGGGGAACTTCAGCAAGATCGACCCATTGTTGGCGCGCACGCACACTTACTTCGAATACGTCCGCATGTCGTGGCCGATGCAAGAATACTTCGGCCTCACCTGGGAGCGCATCCGCAATGCCCTGTCGGACCCGCGCTACCGCAAGGCGTTGTGGGATATCTGGCTCGATCGCGATTACACGGAATACGGCAGCCTGAGCGGCACCTCGTATGACCTGGCGCAGTGGCCCGTGTCGGAGCGCATGCGTCTTTACGTCCGGCGCGATACCGCCGCCACCGTCTGGCAATACGGGGTCAAGCCGGCCGCCGAAGTGGTGGTCGACCCGTATGCCCAATCGCGGAAGGACCTGGCCGCCTCGGTGGTGTTCGGCGCGCAGGGTTCGGCCGCGGGCGAACTGCAGCGGCCGCGCGCCATCGCCGTTGCGCGGGATGGGACGATCTATGTTGCCGATACGGCCAATCACCGCATTCAGCACTTCGATGCCAGCGGCAGGTGGCTTGGCGGGTGGGGCACGTTCGGCGATGTGGCGGCCGGCTCGGCGCCCGGAGGCACGTTCAACGAGCCGTGGGGCATTGCGCTGGCGCCCGACGGGAAAGTGTTCGTGGCGGATACCTGGAATCATCGTATTCAGGTGTTCCAGCCCGATGGGACCTTCGTGCGCATGTGGGGCACGCTCGGCCAGGGCGCCTCGCCGCAGGAACTTTACGGGCCGCGGGCCATCACGGTCGATGAGCGAGGGCGGGTGTTCGTCGTGGATACGGGCAACAAACGGGTGATGGTGTATGACCAAGAGGGCGGCTATCTAACCCAGGTGGGCTCGGCCGGTTTCGAGCCCGGCCAGTTCGATGAACCGGTGGGGATCAGCATGACCCCGGCCGGCGAGTTGCTGATCGCCGACACATGGAACCGCCGCGTGCAGGTCTTCCGCGAAACCGAGCAGGGCACGTTTGTCTTCGACCGGCAGTGGGAGATTGCGGGCTGGGTCGGGCAATCGCTCGACAACAAACCTTATCTGGCGGCCGGCGCCGATGGGCGGGTGTGGGTGACCGACCCTGAGGGATTCCGCGTGTTGTGCTTCGACGAGAATGGTGCGTTCCTCTTTACCTGGGGGGACTTTGGCCGCGATGCCGCACGCTTTGAATTGCCAGTGGGCGTGGCCGTGGATGGCGAAGGCAATGTGTGGATTGTGGACACCGATACCTCGCGCGTGTTGAAGTTCTCCCCGCCGGTGGAGGGGTCCTAGGCGAGCAGATTGCATTGCGCGCCAACGCGAGCTTGGCTCACGGTCCCGGCGATACCGGGACCGTGTCGCTCTGCAACGAATCAACAGGGCCGCCCATTCGAGCGGCCCTGTTCCCTGATCGGCGACGGTCGGAGTCACTTTTCCGAAGCGCCTGCTTCAATCCAGGCTTTGAGCATGGTCAGCGCATCCGGCGTCAGCTGACCCGGATGCCCGCCGGCGCTCTGAACGATCACCAGGCGCGACGTGGCGGGGTCGCCAGGCACGACCCCGGGGCCGCCGGCTCCGCCGGCCAGCGCCGACTGGAAGGATGCGAGCGAGAGACCACTGGCCGGGTTCACGGGGCCGTGACACATCACGCATTGCGTGGCGAGCAAGGGGCCAATGGTGTCGTGCCAGCTCACCGCAGCGGGGGCGGCGGCCGTGGGTTCCGAGGTTGCCGCGGAGTGAGGGACGGCCGTGGGCACTGCGGTCGGGGTCTGCGGAGCGTAGATTGGCACCTCTACCGCAGGCGGCACCGTCTCAATCGCGGTCTTCTCGTACGAGACGAAATAAACCAGGCCGACCAGCATGCCGGCGGCCAGAATCCCCGCGCTGGGGAAATACACCAGACGGCGGCGGCGCAGTGTCTTCAGATCGTGTGCAACCTGCGCGGTGCCGGCTTTGAGGTCGGCCAACTCCAGCGGATGCTCGTGGATCATTTCTTCTTCGGTCATCGTGCCGGTCCACATGCTCTTGTTGAAGCGCCTAAGGTGGACCCCATACATGTGCCAGAGAATGATGGCTAGGACAGCCAGCACCGCCTCGGCGCCATGGGCCGCCTTGGCTGCGGGGATGACCTGCCCGGGAAGGAGGTTGGTGGTAGCGATCGGGTTCCACATCATGAAACCCGTCAGCGCCATGATGGCCGTGCCCCAAATGAGGGCCCAGTACTCCGCCTTCTCCTCGAAGGTGTATCGGTCCCCCTGAGGACGCTGTTTGCGCAACCCCACGTTGTACAGCAGCGACTGCAGGGCATCCCCCATGTCTTTGAGCGTGGGCAGCATGGTCATGCGCGAACGGCGCACGATCACCTTGTAGCCCATGACCGCCAGGTGGTAGATCGCTTCAAACATCATCAGGGCAGCCGCAACGTGGTGAATGGTGCGGGCGTTTTCGATGCCGCCCAGGCCGCGCAGAATGGCCTGGCTCACCCCCGCGAGGGCGTACTTCTGCGCTAGGCCGGTGACGGCCAGGGTGCTGAAGCTGAGAATGAGCAGCACGTGCTCGACCCGCTGCGTCCAATGGAAGCGTAGGTAGCGCGCTCGAGGGTTCATTGGGGCTTGGCTCCCTTCCGGCGCTCGATCAGGCGGCGGACGATGTCGGTGAGGACGAACACGCCCATCCCGCCCAGCACCGCGGGGATGAAGATCTTGTAGAACAAGTCCACGTAGTACACGAGCGAATTGCGCTGTGGGTCGGGTATGTAGTGGCTGAGCCAGGAGTCCGGGAAGTTGGCGGTCGCGCCGGGGTGGCACTTCTGGCACGTACGCAGCAGGTTCTCTTTGACCTCGAGCCCCTTGTGCGGGTCATCGACGCGCTGGATATCGTGCACGCCATGGCAGTCGTAGCACACCGGCTTGTTGGTCTGCGCATCCGGCGACAGCTTTTCGAACAGAGTCACGGTCGTGCCATGGAAATCGGCGACGTAGGTGCTCACGACCGCGGTCGAGAGCCCGTACTTGTCCATGCGCTGCGGATCGGCATGGCACGAGGCGCACAGCGCAGGCGACTTGAGGCGGAAGGCGGCCGTGGTCGGGTCTTCGATGGAATGGACGCCGTGGCAATCGATGCAGGTCGGTACGTCCGGGTTGCCGCCGGGCATGCCACGCGGCGGGTCGCCGATGAGTGCCGCGCCGTGGACGCTGGTGCGATATTGTTCGTAGATGGCGCCGTGACAGCGGGCGCAGGTTTGCGGGATAGCCAGCCGCGCTTCCGCCACAAGGGCGCCGGTGCCTTTTTCGCGCAGGCGGCTCTGGGTGTGCGGGTTGTGGCAGTCGGTGCACACCGCCGCATTGAGGTTGCCGCCGGCCAGGGCTCTACCGTGTACGCTGTCGAGCTCCAGGTCGTACTTGTCGTTGTGGCAGGACTTGCACGCGCTGTACAACTGCAAAGTCACGTCCCGGCGATCCGCCGCGGAGAGATGTGGGTGCGGGAACGTGGAGATAGTGTTGTGGCAATCGACGCAGGCGACCTCGCTGCGTGCATGCACCGAGGCGGCAAAGAGCGCCGGGTCGACGGTTAGCGGGAGTTCCTCATTGCTGAGGAGGGTCGTGCTCATGCCCGGGTTGCCGTGGCAGGCCAGGCACACATCGTTGTTGGGCCCGGGAGCTTGAGCGCGTACTGTGGGGGGCGCGAACAGCAACACCAGCGCCACGCCCACCAGCCCAGCCAGTGCGCAACGGCGTGAGGTCATCAGCCTCCTCCTCGAACAACCTTCGGTGAGGTGCGTTGGATGGAATCCCGGCCGGCGGTGGGCAACCCCTGCGCGGCGGTCCTGGATGCGGACGGGATCGTTGCAGAACGAGACATGCTCTCTCTCCCTTGCGGTCCTAACCGAGACCGAACAGCCTCTCCGCATGCCTTGGCGGATGACACTCCAGCGGAACCCTGTGCGCGTGGCGCGTTTATCCCTTGCGCATGGGTCAGACAACCCATGGGTGGACAGGCCGGAAACTATGTTAATGCCTGTCGCAATTCCGAATTAGTGCGGTTGGTAATACCCGAATAGTGACAATTGTAACACAGGGAATGTGATTGATATTGGCAGAATTGCGGTGAGAGCATATGCAGGCCAACTCGGTACACATGTTCGCCCGGCTGTCGATTCTTGCCATGAAACCTATAATAGTCACCAAGCCGCATGACCGATGTTTCCATTAACCCGCGCTCAGGTTGAACAGTGACGGTCAAATCGCCAGATCGGGAATCCCTCATACTCCGGCCTGGCCCTGCCTGGGGGCTGCGGCTGCGCATTGCCTTGGGCGTTGCGCTGCCTGTCTTGATTGCGCTGGCCACGCTCTCTCTCGTCCACTATTGGCGCGCACGCAGGCTGATCGAGGATCAGGCACGAGCCTCGGCCGTCCAGACCGGAGTCGTGATCACCCACAGCCTGCGCAACGCCATGCTGCGCAACGACAGCACTCATCTGCGCCAGGCGCTCTTGGATGTTGGGCAGAGTGGCACGATCGAACGGGTCCAGATTCTCGATGCCTCGGGGCAGGTGAAGGTTGACAGCGCCGAAAAAGACGTCGGCCTGGTCCACACCCAGCAGGATGCGGGCTGCATCGTGTGCCACCAAGATCCTCCAGCCACCCGGGCGCGCACGGCCTTGCTCGCCAGCGCCAACGGCATCCTGCGCATTGCATCCCCCATCGCCAACGAAACCGAATGCAGTGCGTGCCATGCAGGGGAGGGGCCTCACCTTGGGATTCTTCTGGCCGATGTGCCCCTGTTGGACTTGCAGCGCCCGCTGATCACGCAATTGCAGGGCGATTTGTTGATTTCGGCCGGTCTCGCGCTGCTGGTGACTCTGGGGGTCTACTGGCTGGTTCACCGCGTGGTGGTGCGGCGGGTGGAGGCCTTTCGCGGGCCGCTGGCGGCATTTGCTGCCGGCGACTTTTCTTCGCGGCTGCCACCCTCGGCCCGGATCACCGATGAACTGGAGGAGTTGTCGGCCAGCTTCAACCGCATGGCTCAGCGGCTTGAGCGTCACGCGCAGGAGCAAGAGGAACTGCACCGGCTGCGCAACCGCGCCACCGCCGACGAACGCGAGCGGATTGCACGCGAACTGCATGATGGTTTCGCCCAATTGCTGGGCTACGTCAACACCAAGGCCATGGCCGTGCGCCTCATGCTCAAGCGGCGCCGCGTGCACGAGGCCGAACGCCATCTCGAGCAGCTCGAACAGGCGGCGCGCGACCTGTACACCAGCGTGCGCGAAGCCATCCTTGGCTTGCGCGTCGGGGGCGCGACGGGCGAGGGCCTGGCCGCCATGCTTGCCCGCTACACCGAGCAGTTTGAATTGCTGAGCGGGGTGCCGACCTTCTTCAGCGCCAGAACGGAGGCGGAGAAAGTCCGCCTCAACACCGAATCCGAATTACAGCTGCTGCGTATCGTGCAGGAGGCGCTCTCCAACGTGCGCAAACACGCCACCGCCCGCCGTGCCGGCGTTGAGCTGGTGGTCAACCAAGGGCAGCTTGAGGTCAGCGTGACCGACGACGGTCAAGGATTCGATCCCTCGCAAAAAAGGCGGGGAGAGCCCCTGCGCTTCGGCATCAGCACTATGCGAGAGCGAGCCGCCTCTATTGGCGCGGAGCTCTCGATCGAATCGCTGGCCGGCTCGGGCACGCGCCTCTCGGTCCGGATCCCGCTGCAGGAGGCATAGGGCGATGCGCGTCGTTGTGGCCGACGATCATTCTCTCTTTCGCGACGGAGTGGTCAGCCTGCTCGAGGCGGCCGGCTTCGAGGTCGTCGGGCAGGCAGGCGATGGGGGCCAGGCGATCGATTTGGTGCTGAAACTGAAGCCCGACCTCCTTCTGCTCGATATCAGCATGCCGCACATGGGCGGGCTGGAGGCACTGCACCGAATCCGCGAGCAGGCGCCGGCGGTGCAGGTGGTCATGTTGACGGTTTCGGATGATGACGCCGACTTGCTGGAGGCCATGCGCAGCGGGGCTCGCGGCTATCTGCTCAAGAACCTCAAGGCCGAGGAGTTTCTTGACCTGCTGGGAGGCCTGGCGCGCGGCGAGACGGCACTCACGCGGCAGGCCGCTTCACGCGTGATCCATGGCCTGACTCAGGGTGGACAATCACCGGCTCGCGGCGCCCAACTGACCCAACGCGAACTCGAATTGCTGCCGCTGCTGGTTGAAGGATTGGCCAACCGCGCCATCGCCCAGCGACTGTCGGTGAGCGAGAACACGGTCAAGTACCATGTCAAGGCTATCCTGCAGAAGCTGGAAGCCAAAAACCGGACGGAGGCGGCCATGTTCGCCATCCGTGCCGGCCTCGTCAAAATCCCGCGCTGAACCGCGCTCCACACCTTACCCCACCTACCCCGCTGAGTAATCGCGCCACCCGAAAGGGTAGCCTGGCTCGGCCAAGAACTACCCGTTGGTGCGTGGGTTACTGGCCGCATGGGCGTTGTTAGCTCCTCTCACGCTGCGCTAATATTCACAATGTTGACTTGCTATGTACATGGAGCATGTGGCGTCTTCGCATGTCGTCATTCTTTCGTCAGGTTCGCTCTTCTCGGAGGGCGTTGCCAGCCGATTGCGTGAGCATGTCGGGCGTGTCCAGGTGACGCTCCTTGATCCGCGTTTGCCCGACCTTTTGACTCGCCTCAGCAGCATTCGTCCAGCCGCTGTCATTTTGGACGCGGCGGATCCTTGGGTCGTTGAGAAGTGCCCATTGACCCGGTTATTGGGCGTCCTCCCGGGCGCGCGGATCATCGAACTGGACTCGCAAGCCCAACAGGTCACCGTCGTGACCAGTGAGCTCTACCCGGCCAGGGATGTCAACGACCTGGTGGATGTGATCGATGGCCATCTGCCCGCCTGACGGGCAATGGCCTGCCAGCTCGGCCTAAGGAGGTGCACCCGCAACGAGCGCACACACCTACGGAACCATGGCATGAGCTTTGCTTCTGTCTTCGACAGACGAATTACGCGGTTAGGAGGAGTATGCATATGAATCGCAAGTACCTGATGGTGGGCCTGCTGGTGGCCGCGGGTGTCCTTCTCGCGGCGTGCGGCAAGGCCACACCTGCACCCACAGCGGCCCCCACCGAGGCTCCCGCTGCGGCGCCCGTTGTGCCGCAGATGGAAGCCTACGCAGGCTCGGGGCACGCTGACACCACAGCCGAAGCCTTCCGCCACTGGGATGGTGCGGATCCGGCTGAAGTGCCGATCTCCTGCGCCAAATGCCACAGCGCCGCCGGCTACATGGATTACCTCGGCGCGGACGGCAGCCTGGCGGGCAAGGTGGATGTGGCTGTGCCGGCGACTGAGGCGCAGGGCATCACCTGCGTGGCGTGCCACAACTCGGCCGCCGTCACCCATACCAGTGCGGCCTTCCCCGGCAAAGATGCCGAAGGCAACCCGATCGTTGTCGATGGCCTGGGCGCATCGGCGCGCTGCATGGAATGCCACCAAGGGCGCGAAGCCAAGGCCAGCGTCGACAAGCAGATCGCCGATTTCGCGGTGACGGATCTCGACGCGGTTGTCGCCCCGATCAAGGATGCCAATGGCAAGGACGTGAACTTCGGCTTCCGCAATATTCACTACTTCGCCGCGGCGGCTACTCTCTTGGGCACCGATGCCAAGGGCGGCTACCAATACGACGGCCAGGCCTACGACGCGCGCTTCCGCCACGTCGAGGGCTACGACAGCTGCGTCGGTTGCCACGACTCGCATTCCCTGCAGGTCAAGGTGACCGAGTGCGCAGCCTGCCATGAAGGCGTGACCAGCGTGGACGACCTCAAGAAGGTGCGCATGGTCGGCTCCGCCTTCGACTACGACGGCGACGGCAATAAGACCGAAGGCATCTACGACGAAATCACCGGGCTGCAAGACCGGCTCTACGCCCAGATCCTGACCTACGCCACGGCCAAGGCCGGCACCGCGATCGTCTACTCGCCGACGGCCTATCCCTACTGGTTTGCCGATACCAATGGCGATGGTGAGGGACAGGACGGTGAAGTCACCGCGACCAACGGGTACAAGGCCTGGACCGCGCGCCTGCTCAAGGCGGCCTACAACTACCAGCTCTCGGTGAAGGACCCCGGCAAGTTCGCCCATGGCGGCAAGTACACGATCGAGCTGCTCTTCGACTCGATCGCGGACCTCGGCGGCGATACAAGCAAGTTGGCCCGCGAAGATGCCGGCCACTTTGCCGGGAACACCCTGCCCTTCCGCGACTGGGATGAGACGGGCGTGGTTCCCTACGGCTGCGTGAAATGCCATACGTCTGGCGGTCTGCCCGAGTTCATCAAGAACGCCGGGACGGTAGCTATCGACTCGCGCGGGACCGTCCTCACGACGGGCGTGGGTTCCATGGCCCCGAGCAACGGCTTCATGTGCTCGACCTGCCACGATGAGTCCAACTGGCCCAATCGCTACCCTGTCACCACGGTGCCTTTCCCCTCCGGCGTTTCCATCACCTTCAGCAAGCCGGATGCCGATGGCAAGCTTCAGCCGGTGGATGCGAACTTGTGCCTGGAGTGCCATCAGGGCCGCGAGTCCACCACCAGCGTCAATGCTGCGCTCAAGGGCAAGGACCTCGACACGGTGGACAGCAAGATAAGCTTCAAGAACGTGCACTACTTCGCAGCTGGCGCCACGCTCTTCGGCGGCACCGCCAAGGGCGCCTACCTGTACGACGGCAAGGAATACCTGGGCGCGCAAGCGCACGTCGAGAAGGGCTTCGACTGCACCACGTGCCATAACGTGCACGCGCTCGAGGTCAAGACCGAATCCTGCGTGGGCTGCCATCCGGGCGTCAAGGATGTGGCCGAAATCCGCATGGGCGGCGCCGACTATGACGGCGACGGCAACTCGACCGAGGGCATCCGCGGCGAGGTGGAAACGCTCACTGAGGCGCTCTACACCCAGATCAAGGTCTACGCCACCGCCAAGGGCACGGGCATCCTCTACAATCGTGACGCGTACCCTTACTTCTATGTCGACAAGGATGGCGACGGGACTCCCGACAAGGACGACAAGGGAGCTACGATCCGCTACAACGCGTTTACCCCGCGCCTCATGAAGGCGGCCTACAACCTTCAATATGCCATGAAGGATACCGGTGCCTGGGCGCACAACGGCAAGTTCGTTGTCCAGTTCCTCCTCGACTCGATTGAGGACCTGGGAGGCGACGTGAGCACGTACACTCGCCCGTAATTGGCACCACGTCCGTGTGCGATACATCAGGCCTCCTTTGCGGGAGGCCTGATGCTTTCATGGTTGCCGCGCGGGCGGCGATGCAACATGCGGAGGGGGGAACTGCCCCTCACCATCCGTGTGAACGCCACCCGGGTCGCCTCCCCCACTCTCAGGCAATCGTCAGCATTCGGGAAAAGAAAGCCGCGCCCGTCAGGGCGCGGCTTGAGGAGTCTCCAGAGCTGCGACGGTTTCACTCGCTGGCTGCCAGTGCGGATGCCGGCGCCACCGCGTGGACCTCGGCCTCGTGCGGCCGGTGATCCACGATGTTGAGATAGCGCACACCCAGCGTGATCGCTAGCGCTCCATAGGCAATCACTCCCGCACTGGAGAGGATCTCGACCAGCGAAGGGAAGTAGGTGGTGTAGCGTGTGAGGATTTCGCTGGGCAGGTAAGTGACGACTGTCAGCTGCCCTGCCATGTTGACGTCCCAGCGATAGGCGACAACGCCCAGCACCACCAGCGCCAACGCCGCCATGCGCAGCAGTGGCTTGGCGCTCAGCTTCGGGCGCAGCAGGATGAAGATCGGGACGATCGCACCCAGGATGATCTCAAGCACCCAGAAATTGAACGCCAGGGGGCCGCGAGTGATGAGCTGCAGGCCTTCCGTGCGGCCGGGCGCGTAGGTGTAGGTCATGGCGAACGCATCCCAGAAGCGCAAGTAGAGGTAGACAACCAGCACCCAGCCGATGTAGGAGGCCACTTTCTCAAGCAGACGGTCATCCACATGCACCTTCCTCGACAGACGTGCGGCGATCATTGATATCAACACCGTCAGCGAGGGGCCGGCGGCGATCGCCGAAGCGATGAAGAGGACCGACAGATCGGGGCGGTACCAGATGGGACGGGCCTTGAGGACGCCGTAAGCGGCACCCAGCGACGACTGGTGCAAGAGAGAAAGACACAGCCCCACGATGGCCAGCATCGGGGCCAACTGATGGACGCTCTGCAGCCAGCCGGCCAGCTTGGGCCAGCGGCTGCGAAACCACGCCGCACCACCGAGGATCGGAGCCGCCTCGAGGATCAGCACGGTGAAATACAGCAGAATGCACATCGTGACTTCCCACATCACCGAGTGGGTGTTCCAGAAGATGATCGAGTGCCAGAACCGATCAGGCCGTCCGATGTCCATGATCAGCGCGAGCAGCGCCATCGAGTAGCCGATCAGGCCTACAAAGGTTGCGGTGCGCGCCACCGGCTGCAGCGGCTTGAGACCGAGCAGGTAGACGGCGGCGCACAGCAGGAACGCCCCGGCACTCAGCGCGATCGACGACAGATCCATCGTGATCCACAGGCCCCAGGGCACCAGATCATTGAGGTTGGTGATCGAAAGGCCCTTGATGAAGACCATCAGGCCGGCCGCCACGCCGACGAGCAGGATCACCCCCAGGCTGCCCACCCACCCGACGAACGGGGTCAAGCAAAACGCGCCGAGCGTACCGCGAAAGCGCGCACTGATGCTCGCCATGGTTAGTTCTCCTTCCGCGCGGGCAGGTAATACACCCGCGGCCCGGTGCCAAGGTCTTCGCGCAGGCGGTAGTGTGGCGAACGGGCCAAGGCCTGGCTGACAATGGAGTCCGGGTCATTCAGAGTGCCGAACATGCGCGCGCCGACCGGGCACGCCACGACGCAGGCGGGGGAAGCTTCCGGGTCAATGCCGGGGCGCAGGCCGAGGCCCAGGCCGCGGTCGATGCGCTGATAGCAGAACGAGCATTTCTCGGGTACGCCACGCGGGCGACGTGCAACTTCGGGCTGCCCCCACTCCGGCACGGCCGGGTTGGGGCCAGTGAATGCCTCCCAGTTGAACGCGCGCGCGCCATACGGACAGGCGACCTCGCAGTAGCGGCAGCCGATGCACTTGTCATAGTCCATCATGATGATCCCGTCGGGGCGGTGATACGTGGCTCCTACGGGGCAGACCTCGGCGCATGGCGGCTTTTCGCAGTGCATGCACGGGCGAGGCAGGTACACCGTCTCGCCGTCCACCTCGCCGGTGGAGATGACCCGGTTCCACGAAATCTCGGGGTTGACGTCGTTGTGCGCCCGGCAGGCCAGCGTACACTGGCCGCAGCCGGTGCATAACCTCTGGTCGATCACCATGGCCCATGAATTCGGGCTGCTGCCCTCGGGCTCCGAGGCGCGGGCCGCACGGACCGCCTTGAGCCCGGCAATCGCCAGAGCCCCCGCGGCGGCGGCTTTGAGAAAGCCTCGTCGTCCAATCGTTTCTTCGGTCATGCGGATACCCTCATTCATTGCGATTCTTGTTCAACCGGCGGTACCAGCGCTCCAGCCAGGGAGCCAAAACCATTCCGCTTGCCATGCCGATCAGCGCCGAGAGCAAGGCGAATCCGAGCGGGCCGACAGGTGAAGGCGTGGCAGTCACCTGCAGCTTCTCCACCGAGGCCATCGGGTCGAGCGTGGCCGGGGTGGGGTTTACATTGTGGATGCTGCCCGGGTCGTGCATTTCGGTGGAGTGGCACGTGTTGCAGGTGCTCAGGCTGACCCGGAAACTGTGATCGCGCTCGGAGTGAGCCTGGCCTTTGGGACCCTCTTCAGGTGCGAGGTGGCAGTCGGCGCAGGTCAGGCCCTCTCGGCTGTGCGCCGAATGAGCAAAGCGCGTCCCCAGGTCTCGGTGGCATGTGCTGCATAGGTCCGAGGGATCCGCGGACTTGAGCTGCGTCGCGTGCGGGTCGTGGCAATGAATGCAGTCCAGGCCTGCCTGGCGATGTTTGCTGGCTTGCCACTCGAACAGTCCTTCGGTGTGGCAGGTGCCGCAGGCTTGAGAGGTGCGGTCGATGGGCGCGGGCTCCTGCGGGTGATTGGCGGGCACTGGGGCATGGCACGCCTCGCAGGTGACTCCTTCCGCTTGCCAGGTGTCTGTCATGGGATCGTAGCCCGTGGCATGGCAGGTGAGGCATTGATGCGGTGAGCCCTGGGCCACCCACATTTCGCGAAACGCGGGATCGGCAATGGCCATCCCGTGCGAACTTTTGGCCCAGGACTCGGCGAACTCGGAATGACAGGTTTGGCAATTGGAAACCGTCTCGGGCGCTGTGGACTGCGGCACGGGCGGCGCCGCCCACACAATGGTCAGCATGGCCATGGGCAGGGCCAAGGCCAGCCCGACACCAATCCGAACCAACCATCTATTCATCAGCGCACTCTCCTCGATCTCGAAATGCTGAGTCAAATTATTGCTGCTGGGACAGGGGCATTGCGGAACACGGCACAGCCCAGGCATTGCTCGGGCATGCGTCCCGTGGTTTCGCGGAAGGCCTGCCAGCACGGCACGTTCTGGCGTGCGTAGGCCGGGCAACCCTTACGCTGTTCCGCCGGGCAGTCGTTCTCTTCCCAACAACGGATTGAATGCCGAGCGGCGCCCACGGCCAGTTGCGCGCGGCGCGTACGAGCCTGCTCTTGCCAGCGCCGGTCGAGACGCAGCAACAACCATGTCGCAAGGGCCGTCACGGCCAGCGGCAGGCCGATGCGCATGCCCAGTCCGATCAATACCGTTTCCAGTGTGCGAAGGATTTCCATCGCGCCTCCTCGGATCTACAGCTTGCGAGCCAGCACGCCCGTCAGGAGTGTCCCCACAGCCAAGAGAATGGCAACCGGGATCAGCAACCGGGTCAAGAAGAGGGCAAGAACGAACAGGGTGTCCATGGCTGCCTCCTGAATGTGAGTTCGCTCATCGTTCACTCCCAGTCTAGAGACTGCCCTGGCCGGCGGCAATTGGGAGATCGACGCATTTCTATCCGGCCCCAGAGGTCGCGAACGCATGGGCAGGCATGGGGTATCCCTCCCACAGGGTGGGGTGTAACGTCAGGCGAGGATGGGAGTGGCAGCTCGACAAAAAAGCCCGGCGCGCAGGCCGGGCTGGGGGGTGGGAGGAAGGCCTAGAGGTCCGGCCGGAAACCTCTCCCGCCGGGTCCCTGTGGGACAAAGTGTGCGTTTCTGGCCCTCACTGGGCC
>Ga0315274_10000444_pt1 | contig 65246 bp, 64 predicted proteins | sample YL17G02_20_MG_FD_203700 | JGI IMG/M metagenome (GOLD analysis project Ga0315274, IMG submission 203700) | Sediment microbial communities from Yellowstone Lake, YNP, Wyoming, USA - YL17G02_20 | ecosystem: Environmental > Aquatic > Freshwater > Lake > Sediment | place: USA: Wyoming | collected...
GTTATCGGGGGTCAAAGAAATCTTGGATGGCATATAATTATGCCCACCCCTCATTTAATCAGTTGGTGACCATAAGCGCGGGGCTATTATCAAACCGCTGGGCCAAAACTATTATTGAGCTTAACTTGGCGCCATTCGGGTCAGAGCTCAACTTCGAAGCTCGGGCGCCGTCGTTGAGCTCAGACCCCTCGAATCGAAAATTGATTTCAATGTGCGAGGGACTTTCTTGTCCGCCGAAGCTTTAGCGAAGGCGGAAGTCCCGACCCCTCTTCCCGCTGGCGGCCAAAAAACCGCTCCAGGCCTTGACATCAGCCAAAGCTGACTTATCTATTCGAGCAGGGAATTTTTGTCCATCAGAACGGTTGCGCGCAAAGGCGCGCGACTGGTGCAACACCCGGAGAAAGGAAAGGAGACCGAAGATGAAGCGATGGATAATTTTCACGGCCAAGTTCCTGCTGCTGGCAAGCCTCTGCGCCGGCCCGCTGCTGGCGAATGCTGCCGAACAAAAAAAACTCGCCCCCGCTGAAAAACGCGCCAGGATCGATGCGGAGGCCAAAGACGCCCTGTCCAAGCTGCTGGCGGAGAGCAAGGAAGCGAAAGAGCTCTACGACAAATCGTACGGGTACGCCGCTTTCATCACCACCAAGGTCAGCTTGGGGCTGAGCGGCGGTGGAGGCGGCGGCGAGGCGGTGGTGAAGTCCACGGGAAAAAAGACTTACATGAAAATGGGCCTGGGCGGGGCCGGGCTGGCCCTGGGCGCGCACCAGTACCAGGTCGTATTCCTGTTCCAGACCAGGGAGGTCTTCGATAATTTTGTCGAGAAGGGGTTTGAAGGCGGGGCCGGCGCCAGCCTGGTCGCGGGCAAAGAGGGTTCCCATAGAGCCACTTCTTTCAGGAACGGGATCGCCGTGTATATGTTCACCAAGCAGGGACTGGTGGCCTCGGCTGACATCACCGGCAGCAGGTTCTGGAAGGACAAGCAGTTGAACTGACCGCGCGGATGGGAATAAGGGGGGGACAACATGAGCAGGTACAAATGGCTGAAGGCATTTAACCCGATCCTTCTGGTCATCGCCCTTAGCCAGGCGACCACCGGATTTGTCATCCTCGGCACCGGGAGCGCGGCGGTGGGATACGTCCATATCGGGATCGGATGCCTGCTGGTGGCGGGAATCCTGCTCCATCTGGCGATGAACTGGAGTTGGATCGCCATGTCCTATTTTCGAAAAAAGGAAGCGCCCCCTGAGATTGGCGTAAAAGCCGCGTAAATTTCCCCTGAAACTTTGGCAGCCGCAAAGCGGGTTGTTGCGCCGAACAGCGCGCTCACCAGCCGATCGGAGGCGTGAAGGATTGCATGCTCAATTCCCGATTCCTACTTGTTCGCTCCTCGTCCCCCGGGAATCGAATCCAGCCAGCCATTATTGGCTTCGGTTTTCATGTCGTCGTCCCTGAAATAGGGTTTGAGGTCGATGAGAGGCGTGCGGTCAAAGGCATCGATGGCCGAGGTGATAATCTCCCCGTTTTCGATCTTGAGCACTCTTGCCACGCTTAGTCCGATCCGGTTGGGCCGGCAGGGGGACCTGCTGGCGAACACCCCGACCTCCATGCCTTTTGCGCCGGGGGGATGGGCGACGAGCGAGCATTGCTTATGGGGCCGGTCCAGGTAGAAGAGCACAAAGACGTATTTGAACTTTTCCAGGTCTTTCAGCCCGGCCTGGTATTCCGGGAAGAGGATGATGCGCGCGGTATCCGGCAGGTTTTCATCCGGCCAGCGCGGGCAGCGGTCCGGGCCATAGGGAGTCCGGATCTCTCCGATGAATTTGCATTGCGCCGGTTCCGGGCCTTTTTTAGCCATCACCGTTATCCTTTGCCTCCCCCTACTTTCGACGCGAGCGCTGATGCGGGGAATAAGTGCGGATGACTGGCTCATGCTCCATCAGGATGATGACCTGGTCGCCCTCCCAAGTGCTCCGGCTCGCGTCCCAGGGGTATATGCTCTGGCCCTGGGGACCCGGGGGCAGGCTGGCCAGGCTTTTGGCCGCGGCGGTCTCGGCATAAGGCCTGAACGCGGTCAGGGCCGCGAACGCCACGTTGTAGGCCGCGGCCGCGGCTAAAGCCTTTTCCGGCTCATCGAACTGGAGCGCGAGCAGCAGGGTATCGAGCGCGGTGTTCTCCGTTGCCAAATGCCGGCTCTCCCAGAGCACCTCCCCGGTGGCCGTATCAACCATTTGCAGCTTCAGCCCCACGATGATGTCCGCGTAGATTACCGCGTAGTGCTTGGTGAAGTCCGTGACCGTGCCATAGACCACGGCGTCAACCGAGAGCATCTCTCCCAGTTCCTGCGCCGTGAACATGTAAACGTCGTGAGAGACCATGGCTCCTTTGGCCTTGAGCGCAGCGTCAACCTGGTCCGGGGGCGCGCAGTTGTAGCCTTTGTAAATCAAGCGCTGGTATATGATCGGCCGGACCAGGGGCGTGGCGTCCAGGTCCGTGCTCAGGCTGTCAAAGGGCAGCACCGCCACGGAGCGGGGAGTCCGGGCGCTGAAATCAGGGCTGATCAGGTCCACCGGCTTGCGGTAAGCACAAGCGCTGAGCACCACCAGCGCAGTGGCCGCGGCTAAGCGCAAAAAATTCCCTTTTCCAGACCGGTTTTCCGCCAAGATTTTTCCTTTGCCGTTATTATAACCTTTTTTCTTTCCGCGCTCGTCCGGACTAGCAATTTTAGAACAGAGATTCCAAAAATTCCCTCCCCCGCAAGCAGCGAGGGAGGGAATTTCCTGCTTGAAATTTACCCCGGTTATTTCTTGTTCTTTTCCTTGTCTGCTCCGGGCTTGTCGGGGCGCTCCTGCTCGGCCTGACCGCCCTGTTTGGCCGGCGACTGCGGGGCAGCGTTTCCCTTTTCCTCGGACTTGTCCTTGCCGCCTTTGCTGTCCTGGCCGGCAGCAGGAGCGGGTTCCGCGGGTCTTGACGGCGCCGAAGGCTGAGGAGCAACCTCGGCTTCTTTTTCCTTTTCAGGCTTGCCCCGTGGTTTTTCCGGTTCGGCCGGAGGAGCCGGCGGCGCCGAAGGCTGTGGAGCAACTGATTCCCTGGGTTTTTCCTCGCGAACCTTTTCCTCTTTCTTCGGCTCCGCGGGTTGAGCCGGTAAAGGCTGCGGCGCCGGTTGCGGAGCAACAGACTCCTCGCCCTTGTCTTTCCCTTTTTCCTTGCCTTTTTCCGGCGCAGCCTCTTCCTTCGGCTTTTCCGGCGCCAGCGGCGGAGCGCTCAATTCAGCTCCTTTTCCGGCATCCTCTTTTTTCTCCTGTCCGGGCGGGACTTTGGCCTCTCCCTTTTCAGGAGCAGCGGGCTGGACAGCGGCTGGAGGCTCTACGGGCTTGCCTTTGTCTTTGTCCTGTCCTTTGTCTTTTTCAGGCTCAACCGCGGGGATGGGCGCAACCGGCGTTTCTTTCTTTTCCAAACCCTGCCCCTGTCCCTGCGGTCCTTGCTTCTCTTTCAATTGTCCGGGAGGCCCGAGCCGTTCCTGGTCAGAAGGTCCGAGCCTTCCGGGAGGAACCCGGTCTTCTTTATCCTTGTCCTTGATCAAGCCTGGGGGGCCGGCGCCGTCATTACCCCATCCGGGTTTTTGGGGCGGGACGATTCCCGGCGTCTGCTTCTGTTGTCCTGGCGGGAGGTTGGGCGGCGGGGGCGTCACGATGACATTCGGCGGTTGCGGCCGGCCGGGCGGGACGTTAGGTCTCTGCGGCGGGGGATTTTCGCGAATGATAATCACGGTCCGGGACTGGCCCTGGCCGGGGTTCATCTTGCCTTTGAGAATGGTTTTGCCCGCGGCGACGTTCACATACTGGTCAAAGATCTCATAACCCTGCCTCACGATCCGGATGCGGTGATTGCCCGGCAGCACGTTCAGGCAATTTACCCTCAGTTGCGCGGCTTTGCCCCAATACCGGCCGTCAATGTAAACGTCGGCATTGGCCGGCTCCAGCTCAAAGCAGACAGATGCCTGCTGGGGCGGAGCGGGCAGGGGTGTGATCTGGACCACGGTGGGCGGGTTCTGCACCGGCGGGGCGGTGGTGGTCTTGATCACGCAGCTTGACAACGCAAGCGCGCCTATGATCATGGCAACGACAACATTTTTCTTCATCTCGGTACCTCCTATTGAAGGTTAAATTTCTTCCTCTCAACTTCGCTAAACCAAAACCTCGGAAAAATCCGCGACTAGTATGATCAAAAGCCTGATCAGTCCTTGTTCTTATCCTTGCCCTTGGCCTTGCCCTTGCCCTGATCACCCTGGCCGCCTTGATTCCCCTGACTTCCCGGCGCGGGCTTGATGACTGTGATCTTTTCCTTGGGCTTGTCCGGCTTGGGGCTTTGCGCTCCCTGGCCCTGGTTGTCTTTGAATATATTGGGCAGCTTGAATTCCGGGCCTTTGTCCGGCTTGGGGCCTTTGTCTTTTTCCTTGTCCTTGATGATGATCACGTTCTTGGCCGGCCCTTTGCCTTTGCTGATTTTGCCGCGCACCACCTGCCGGCCCGCTCCCACGTAGATGGTCTGATCCCACTTCTCAAACCCGTCCTTGACTACCACGATCTGGTGGTTCCCGACCGGCACTTCCAGGCAGCTCTGACGGTACTGGTTGACCCGGCCCACGAATTTGCCGTCCACGTAAACGTCGGCTGACGCCGGCTCCACCTCGAAGCACACGTATCCCCTGGTCGGCGCCACAGTGGTCTCCTGGAAGACGCACCCGGAGCAGAGAAGCATGACGACCGCAAGCCCTAACAACGCTTTTTTCATTTCTGACCCTCCTGTTTATGTCCGCCTATTTTTTCTTGCCCTTGTCCGCTTTGACCAGCTTGACCTTCAAGCTCTGCTTCGCACTACCAACATACAACTCTTCCTCATAGGTTTCAAATCCGGGCTTGACCAACATGATGCGATGCCTCCCGTTCTGCAGTTCCAGGCACTTGTCCCTGAATTCGCTCGCGCGGCCCGCGAACTTGCCGTCCACGAAAACGTCCGCAGAGGCGGGCTCCACCTGCAGGCAGACCTCGCCGGTGGAAGGCACCTGGGTGGTGGTGGTCTTGAGCTCGCAGCTTAAGGCCAGCGCCAGAGCCAGGATAAAAATTGCCGTTGCGTATCTTTTCATTTTCAGCCCTCCTTGCGGGGATCTATTTTCCCGCGTCCTGCTCAAAGACCACGAGGTCGCCTTTTTTCACCGCGGCAAGTCCGGGTTCGGCGCGCGCGAGCGAGAGGTCCTCGCCGGTGAACTCAAAGACTTGCGCGGTCCCGAGCCTCTGGGTTTTGTATCCGAGGAACGCTCCGGTTTCGGGGTCGGTGATTTTTCCGCTGATCCGGTAAACGGTGAGAGTTGCCGCCATGGGCATGCTGCTCTTTCGGCCGGCGTTGACGTAGAGGATTTGCCGTCCGTCCTGGAGGTCGGTGTCCGCCACTCTTCCCTCCCAGGGCGTCTCCTCCAGGCGCCGGATCAGGCCGTTGATGAACTGGTCCATGGCCGCGCGCAGGGCCTTGTCCGCCAGGGTCTCGTCAAAGCTGGCCCGGGACCCGAACCCGAGCGTGGTCTCGGTGGTCTGCTCCGCGCGTCCGGTGCCGGAGTCCGCGGTGATGATCTTGCCGGTGGTGGTGTCCACCACTCTTACGTCCACCGTGGCTTCGGCGATCTCAACTTTCTTCTGATAAACGCCGTAGTCCTTGCCTTCCTCCTTGATCCCGAACTGGGTGATGGACCCGATGATCACGGCCTGCACGCCCACCAGTTTTCCGCGCTCCGCGGCCGAAACCGGGTTCACGTTGCCGGACTCGATCAGGTCGTATTCTTTCTGGAGTTCGGCCAGGTCCGCGCGCTCGTAGAGCTCGAACAGGCCGCTCTTTTCCAGCTCCGAATACAGGATGTCCACCGCGGCCTGGGTCAGCTTGTCCTGGCCGTAGCGCGACTTGTTCTTGAACGCGAAAATCCCCACCCTTTTCTTGGGGCCGGCCGGCTTGGCCGCGGGGGGCTGCGCCAATTCCGGAGGCTTTTTCGCCTCGCAGCAGGATAAAACCACCGCCAGCGCGAGTCCGAGCGCCGTCAACCGTATTTTGTTCATTTGCTCCCTCCTATCAGTCTTGATTTTTGTCCCAGTTTCTTGTGATCGATCCTCCATTCCGTGCCTTCGCGGGTATCCTCGAGCAGGATGCCCTTGTCCAATAGCTCGGCGCGGATCTGGTCCGCGCGGGCGAAGTTTTTTTCCGCCCGGGCCTGGGCGCGTTCCCGGATTCCGGACTCGGGCTCGCCCCGGTCCATGCCCAATATTATAAGTCCGCGCTCTTTTTCCCGGGCAAGGTATTCCGCGGGGTTCTCCTGGAGCAGCCCCAGCGCCGCGCCCAGCCGCTTGAGCTCGGAGTATGATTTCCGGAGAAGGCCGGAGGCCCCGGGCTTATTCTTGAACTTGGCGTCTTCCAGCTTCTGGTTGATCAGCCGGAGGAACTCGTTGAAATTGCCCAGGGCCTTGGCGGTGTTGAAGTCGTCGTCCATGGCTTCGATGAATTCCGGCCCCAGCTTCTCGGCCGCGGCCTGGAGCGGGTCGTCCTTGAGCGGCGGCTCCGAGGCCTCTGATGCGGAAAGCTTCTCGATTTGCCGGAATGACTGGTAGAACCGGTCCAACACCTCGTCGGCCTGGAGCAGGGAGTCCTCGGTGAAATCGATCGGGCTGCGCCAGTGGGCCGAGCAATAGAAATAGCGGATGACCTCGCGGTTGTAACGCTCGAGCAAGGTCTTGATCAGCAGGATGTTGCCCAGGGACTTGGACATTTTTTCCCGGTTGATCTGCACAAAGCCGTTGTGCAGCCAGTAATTCACCATCTTCTTGTCAAACGCGGCCTCGCTCTGGGCGATCTCGTTTTCGTGGTGGGGGAAAAGCAAGTCTTTTCCTCCACCGTGGAGGTCAAAGGGCGCGCCCAGATATTTGGCGCTCATGGCCGAGCACTCGATGTGCCATCCCGGCCTTCCTTCTCCCCAGGGAGAAGGCCACTTGGGCTCGCCCGGCTTGGCCGCCTTCCAGAGCGCGAAATCCAGCGGGTCCTGCTTCTGCTCGTTGACCTCCACCCTGGCCCCGGCCTCCATCTCGTCCAGCGACCTGCGCGAGAGCGCGCCGTAGCGGTGGAACTTGCGCACCGAATAATAGACGTCCCCGCCCGAGAGGTAGGCGAAGCCCTTGTCCACCAGCATTTGAATAAGATCGATGATCTCCGGGAGGTGCTCGCTCACCTTGGGCTTGACCGTGGGCTCCTCAATGCCCAGACCGGTCATGTCATCCTCGTAACTCCGGATGTATTGCTCCGCGATAACTTTCGCGTCAACCCGGTCCTGGTTCGCCCGGTTGATGATCTTGTCGTCCACGTCCGTGTAGTTGCGCACGTAGTTGACCTTGTAGCCCCGGAACTTGAAATAGCGCTGGATCACGTCAAAGGTGACCGCGGCCCGGCCGTGCCCGATGTGGCTGTGGTCGTAAACCGTGGGTCCGCAAACGTAGATGCGGACCTCGCCCGGATGAACCTCCTTGAAGTCCTCCTTCTTCCGGCTCCAACTGTTATACACCTTGATCCCCATTAACAACTCCCTCTTCTGTGCGAGCGAATTTATTCGCGATTCCGCTTACCGCTCAAGCGCCAGCTTCGCTGCTTTTATCCGCTCCGCCACTTCCTGCTTGCCCAGAATATTGATCAGCGCGATCAGCTCCGGCCCTCGCCCCCGGCCGGTCAAGGCCTGGCGCAGCGCGGTGAAAACCTGCTTCTTGCCGAAAGACCCGACCAGCGGCTCAAACAGGGCCTCATCCGCTTTCTTGTCATCCATCCTCACGACCTGCTCCAGAAACCGGTCCAGGATCTTTTCCGGCTCGGCCGCGCTGGCCAGGAGTTTTTTAACCGCTTCCGGCTCCGGCCGCTCGGTGTAGATTTTCATCCAGTCCGGGAGTTCATCAAGGCGGGTGACGTTTTCTTTGAAGGAATCGACCGCGGCTTCGGTCCAGCGCGGCTCGTATTTTTCAGTTAAGACGCCGGCTGCTCTGAAAAAGTTCTCGGAGCGGACCAGGAGTTCCCTTGCGCTCAAGGCGCGGAGGTGCTTTTTGTTGAGCCAGTCGAGCCTTGCGAGGTCGGACACGGCCGCGCTTTTGGAGACGCGGTCGAGCTTGAAGCTTTTGACCAGCTCGTCCTTAGCGAGGAACTCCTTGGCTTCGGGGTGTGAGAAGCCGAGCAGGGCCAGGTAGTTGACGAGCGCCTCGGGCAGGTATCCTTTCTGCTGGAATGACCGGATCGAGCCGGCCTGTTCGCGCTTGCTCAGGGGCTTTCGGTCCAGGCCCAGGATCAGGGGCAGGTGCGCGAACTCGGGCGGCTCAAACCCGAGCGACTTGTAGAGCAGGAGCTGGGAGAAGGTGTTGTAAAGGTGATCCTCGGCGCGGATCACCAGGGAAATCTTCATGAGATAATCGTCGGTCACGCAGGCAAGGTTGTAGGTCGGGATTCCGTCCGAGCGGCGAATGATGAATTCGCCGATCTCATTGGCGTTGGCGTTCATCTCCCCGCGCACCAGGTCGCGGAAGCGCAGGGGCTGGGGCAGGACCTTGAGCCGCAGGCTGTGGCATTCGCCCGCGGCAAGAAGTTTTTCCTGCTCCCCGGGCGGAACGCTCCGGCACCGGCCGGAATAGCGGTAAGCCTTGCCTGATTTGATCGCGGCCGCGCGCTCGAGCTCAAGCTGCTCCTCGGTGCAAAAACAGGGATAGGCCGCGCCCTTGGACAAAAGCTGGTCAAGATATTTCCGGTAGATGCCCAGCCGCTCGGACTGGCGGTAGGGTCCGAACTCGCCCGCGGGGCCGGCGCCGTCAAACCCGGCCGGGCCCTCGTCCCAGGGGAGGCCGAGCCAGCGGAGCGATTCCAGGATGGCCTGCTCCGCTCCGGGCGCGGTCCGGCTCAGGTCCGTGTCGTCAATGCGGAGCACAAACTTTCCCCCGCAGCCCCGGGCATAGAGCCAGTTGAAAAGCGCGGTGCGCAGATTCCCGAGGTGCGGCTCGCCCGTGGGAGACGGAGCGAAACGGACGCGTGGGTTTCTATTTTCGGGCTTTTCCAATTTTTTCCTTCCAAGTGTACGGGCGACCGGCTGGTCGCCCTCATTTCATTTCTTCTCCAGCAGGCAGACCGCGTAGCAGGCCACGCCTTCCTTCTTGCCCACCGCGCCCATGCGTTCGGGCCGGGTGGCCTTGACGCTCACCTCCTCCGGACCAATCCCCATGGCCTGGGCCAGATTCTTTTCCATCTCCGGTATCCGCGGCGAAATCTTCGGCTCCTCCAGCACCACCATGACGTCAACGTTGACGATCTTGAATTCCCGCTCTTCGGCCATGAGCGCGCATTGTTTCAAAAGCCCTATGCTGTTCGCGCCCTTGTACTTGGGGTCGGTGTCCGGGAAATGCTTGCCGATGTCCCCCAGCTTGGCCGCGCCCAGCACCGCATCCGCCACCGCATGAGCGACCACGTCCGCGTCCGAATGCCCGAAAAGCCCGAGCGGATACTCAAACTGCGCCCCGCCCAGGATCAGCTTCCTGCCCTGGCGGTACCTGTGGAAGTCTATGCCCAAGCCGACTCTGAAGCTCATTTGCCGCCCCCTTTATTTTGGATTTTGCGGGGTCAGGCCTCTTCGCCGAAGCCCGGGCTGGGATGCTGAGGCCAGACCCCCTGACTTTTTCAACACCCTGCTAGCCCCCGCTCCCAGCTATAATCTCCGCCAGTTGCAAGTCCAGCGGAGTGGTTATTTTAATATTGTTTTCCTCGCCCTCCACCATGGTTACCTCCCGGCCCATCCATTCCACCAGACCAGCGTCGTCCGTGGCGTAAAAGCCCAGGGCCTGGGCCCGCTGGTGCGCTTCCATGATCAGCTCCCGGCTGAAGACCTGGGGCGTCTGCACCGTGAAAAGGCTTTTCCGGTCCACGGTGCAGATGACTTTTCCGGTCTTGGGGTCAGCCTCCTTGATCGTCTCCCTGATCGCAAGACCGGGGATGGCCGCGCCGGACTTCTCCGCGGCAGCCACCACCCGCTCGATCAGCGCCCTGCTCGCAAACGGCCGCACCCCGTCATGGATCAGCACCAAATCCGCCTGGCCGGAGACCGCGCTCAAGCCCGCAAAGACCGAGTCCTGCCGCTCCGCGCCGCCGGAAACGATTATCACTTCCCTTCCCGCAAGCATCCGCGCCGCGGCGGACTTGTGCGATTCCGGCACCACCACCACGATCTCGTTGACCTTGGTGCAGGACCAGACCGCGTCCACTGACCGGGCAAGCACCGACTTGCCGGAAACATCCAGGAACTGCTTGGGAGTCTCCGAACCCAGCCGCTCGCCTCTCCCGCCCGCTACTATCACCCCGCTGATCATCCCGGTTATTCTAGCATTATGCTTATGATCATGCCAGCTTGCAATGAGGCCGGGAAAAAGAAACGGAAAATGCCGGCAGATGACGTGATAGATTGAACCGGGGCGATCCGCCCTGTTGTTTGGAAGAAAATCCTTTATGCCTTCAGCACATTGAAATTATTGTATTTTTTCCGTAAGCCGGACTCGGATCCAGGACTTATTTTTCCGAACATTTAGCCTTTTTTGTTGTCTAAATTATCGGTTGTTCCGGGTTTTTCGGGCTTGACTTTTTACCCGGGATTGACCAAAATATACTTACTTCAGAAAAAGGAGCCTGCCAAAATGTCTCTTTTAGTCAACATACAGACTTTGCCTGAAGAGGGCATCACCATAAGCGAGGAGTTTGAGCGCGGGTGGCTGAGCAACATCCCTGAGTACGGGTTTGTCAATGAGGAGGCGTACATCAAGGACAGCATCAAACTTGGGGGCACGCTGGTTAAGGAAGGCAACAGCCTGCGTCTTCGCGGCCGGGTTGAGTTCACTATCCGCACCCTGTGCTCGCGTTGCGGGGAGGAGATGGACTTTGGCATTGATTCCAGGGTTGACCTGGCGCTCATGCCCGGCAACTCGGACGTGGCGGAGATGGAAAAGGTGCTGACCCCGGAGGACGTGAACCGCCTCTATTATCAAGGGACCGAGGTTGACCTCACCCCCTATTTCCAGGAGCAGATCGCGCTGGATGTTCCCATGCAGTTCCTCTGTTGCAATGACTGCAAGGGGATATGCCCGGAATGCCTGGCCAACCTCAACCAGGATCGCTGCCGGTGCGTGAAGCAAGTGGGCGATCCGCGGCTGTCGGTATTGCGCCAGTTGAAAATAGGGAAATAATCCGCTAAACTTACACAAATTCCAATCGAGGTTGAAAAATGCCGGTTCCCAAAAAACGAACGAGCAAGGCTCGCAGAGATAAACGCAGGGCGCACCATTTCCTGACCCCGCCTTCTCTCATCCCCTGCCCCAACTGCGCGGAGAGGATCCTTCCCCACCGGATGTGCCCGCATTGCGGACACTTCAAGGGCCGGCAGATCAAGGAAGTCCAAGAGGTGTAGGGGCGACCGGCCGGTCGCCCGTACCTGGGGCGACCGTACAGATGCGGCGGCGATGAAAATAATCATCCTTTTCCCCGGCCAGGGCTCGCAGGCGCCGGGCATGGGAAAATCATGGCACGATGACTTCCCTCTCTGCCGCGAAATCTTCGAGCAAGCCTCGGACGCAATCAAGGTCGACCTGAAGCAGCTCTGTTTTTTCGGCCCGGAGAGCGAACTCGCCAAGACTGAAAATACCCAGCCCTGCCTGCTCACGGCCTGCTTCGCCGGGTTCAAAATCCTGGAAAAAGAATTGGGGATCAGGCCGGCCGCGGCGGCCGGCCACAGCCTGGGAGAATACACCGCGCTCACGGCCGCGGGCGCGATTGCATTCCCTGACGCGCTCAAAATCACGCGCCGCCGAGGAGAACTGATGTCCCGGGCCGCAAGTTCGGACACCGGCATGATGGCCGTGCTGGGACTGAGCGAGCAAGAGGTGACGAAGCTCTGCGAGGAAGCCAAAGGCAATCAGGCGCTGATGCCTTCCAATTTCAACGCGCCGGGACAGGTGGTGATCTCGGGCCATAACACGGCCCTCGACCGCGCATCGGAAATCCTGAAAAGCATGAAAAAACGCGGGCTCCGGCTCAAGGTCTCCGGAGCATTCCACAGCCCGCTCATGCAAGGAGCCGCGGAGGCTCTCCAAGAGTCACTCGCCCAAATTGCTTTCGCGCAGCCAAATTTCCCGGTGATCTCAAACCTCACCGCCAAGCCATACGCCGGTGCGCCGGAAACTCCTAGGGGGGCGGACACTCTTGGGGGGCCGGAAACTCCTAGGGGGGCGGACACTCTTGGGGGGCCGGACACTCTTGGGGGGCCGGACACTCTTAGGAGTGCAGACACTCTTAGGAGTGCAGACACTCTTAGAAGTGCAGACACTCTTAGGAGTGCAGACACTCTTAGGAGTGCAGACACTCTTAGGAGTGCAGACACTCTTAGGAGTGCAGACACTCTTAGGAGTGCAGACACTCTTAGGAGTGCAGACACTCTTAGGAGTGCAGACACTCTTGTCTGCACACAACTATATCTTCAGATGACCTCTCCGGTCCGCTGGCAGGAATCCATTCAATACCTCAACCAGCTCAGCCCGGACCTCTTCCTCGAAATCGGCCCCGGAAAAGTGCTGTCCGGCCTGGTGCAAAAAATCCTGCCTCAGGTGAAAATCCTCGGCTTTTCAGAATCGGGCGATCTCAGCCTGATTTCCCGCGAATCATAAGGGCGAACCACGCCGCAAGCCTGATGGCTCGCGGCTCGGCTCGCCCGTACCTTGCGGATTCCCGGAATTAGAAATCGCGGCTATAATGGCCCCATGCAATTTGATCCGGCCATTCATAATCGGCGCTCGATCCGATTATCGGGCTTTGATTATTCGCGGCCCGGGCATTATTTCGTCACCTTTGCCGTTCGCGAAATGGAGTGCATTTTCGGGGAGGTGGCCGGCGGCAAGGTGGTGCTCAGCGATTTCGGCAAAATAGCGGACGAGGAATGGCAGCGCACTTTTGAGCTCAGGCCGGAGCTTGCCAAAGACGCGTATGTGATTATGCCGAATCATATCCATGGGATAATCCGGATCAAGACGCAGATGGAGCGCCCCCGGGGATCGCGTCTCTCAATACCCGGCACGCCCGCTGGGACCATCGGCGCGATCATGGCCCAATACAAGACCATCGTCACCAAACGCGTGAACCATCTGAGGCGGATTCAAGGCCGCACGCTTTGGCATAGAAATTACTATGAGAGCGTGATCAGGGACGATCAGGCTCTGGAGAGAATCCGCAATTATATTTCAAAAAATCCGGCCAAATGGGAGCAGGATAAATTCAACCCGAAATTCCTCGGGCTATAATTCTTAAAGGTACGGGCGAGCCGAGCAACGGGCCGCAAGGCCCGGCGTGGTTCGCCCTGAGGGGATTGCCGCGGCATGGCTCGGGCAAAGGATTGAATTTGGCGCTTTGATTTGCTAAAATCCAGGGAAATTCCGGAGGAAAAGAAAATGCTTACCAGGGATAAAGTGCTCCAGATCATCGGCAAGGAGTTGAAGCTGGATATTGCCAAGGTCAACCCCGAGGCGAATTTCATCAAGGACCTGGGGATCAGCTCCATGACCTTGTGGGAGATGGTTTTGGTGCTTGAAGACGCTTTCCATATCGAGATCCCGGACGACGACCTTAAGAAAATCCGCACCATCAAGGCCGCGGTGGAATATATAGAGGGCAAGGCGGGGAAGGGCGACTAGCAGCAGCGACAGCCCGGTCGCAATCCACGGGGTCAGGCCTCTTCGCTGAAGCTCGACTTCGATGCTGAGGCCAGACCCCTCACCTCAAAGTCCTGCTTCTGTAGTCCCGCCTTGCGGGACGAAGGTGGAAGTCGCGAATCCTTAATTTTGCTCGTTCCCGCGGTTTAGTATATTATTAAAGGTGATGAAGCTTAAATCTATTTTCTACTTGAGTTCGCTCAGGATCGGCCTGATCTTGACCCTGCTCATGCTCTTCCTGAGCTACCAGCGGCCGATGTTCATGGAGCAGCTTGAGTCGCGCGCGTTTGACATCCGGTTCAAGCTGCGCTACCAGTTGGACGCCCAACTCCAGGGCGCCAAGGAAGTGGTGGTCATCACCATGGACGAGAAGGCGATTGAAAACCTGGGCCGCTGGCCCTGGCCCCGCACCGACTGGGCTAAATTCCTCATCACCCTCGGAAAATACAACCCCAAGGTCATCTCCCTGGACGTGGTCTTTTCCGAGCCGGACCAGAACATCAACGTCAACTATTTGAAGGACGTCAAGAGCAAATACGAGGAGCTGGCCAAAGAAGACCAGGCCGAACGCGCCAAATGCCGGGAGCTCGCGGAAGAGCCGAAGCCGGACCCCTTCATTCCCTACCTGGAGCAGGTCCAGGCCCAGGCCAATACCGACCAGGTTCTGGCCCAGGCCCTGGAACAGGTCAAGAACGTCGCCATCGGCTGGTTCTACTTCCAAACCGATGAAGAAGCCAAGCAGGTGACCTGGGAGGAAAATCTCAAGCGTCTGGATTTGATCAAGCGTTTTGCCGTGGGCGTGGTCAAATACCAGGGCGGGGCGAGCACCCTGGACATGGTGGGCGTGGTCGAGCCGATCCTGGGCTTCCAGATCAACCTCCCGCAATTCACGGAAAAGCTGGCGGGCTCGGGCTACTTCTCGGTGGTTTCGGACGAGGACGGCATTTACCGCCGCGCCTATCTGCTCTCGGGCTGGCCGCCCTACAAGAAGGACGCGCCTCCGGAATACTACAAGGACTTCATGCTCTTCCCGGCCATGGACCTGGAAACCTTGAGAGTCTATTTGGGCGAAAGCCCGGTGGTGACCATTGAGCCCTACCCCCTGGTGGTCAGAGAAATCAAGATGGGACGGCGCCGCATACCGGTCAGCGAGGACGGCTCCATGCTCATCAACTACGTGGGCGATCTCGGAAAATTCGAACATTACAGCTTTTATGACGTCTATTCCGACTTCGCGGAAATGCGCAAGACCGGCTTTGAACCCGAAAAGGCGCTCAAAGACAAGATCATCCTGATCGGCGCCACCGCCACCGCGATCTACGACCAGAGGACCACCCCGCTCGGAACTTTCCCCGGAATCGCGCTCCACGCCAACATCATTGACAACATCCTCTATGAACGCGCCCTCTACCGGCCAACCTGGATGTGGGGGTTTGACCTCATCGCAATCACCTTCCTCGGAATGTTCCTCAGCTTCATCTACCCGCGCATCAAGCCCGTCTTCACCACCGGCGTCACCATCCTGCTGGCCGCGGCTTATCTCGCGTTAAATTATTACGTGTTTGACCAGATGCACGTGTCATTGACCATCACCTACCCGGTCACCGCCATCCTCGTGGTTTACATGGGCATCACCCTTTACCACTACACCATGGAGGAGCGGGAGAAGCGCTTCATCCGCAGCGCCTTCAGCTTCTACCTTGCGCCCGCGGTCATTGACGACCTCATGAACGACCCCTCCAAGCTCAAGCTGGGCGGGGAGAACAAGCGGGTCACCATTTTCTTCTCCGACATCGTGGGCTTCACCTCCATCAGCGAGACGCTCCCCACCGAACAACTCGTGCGCCTGCTCAACGAGTACCTCACCGAGATGAGCGACATCGTGCTCAAGAACCGCGGCACCGTGGACAAGTACATCGGCGACGCGGTCATGGCCATTTTCGGCGCCCCGGTCGACTACCCGGACCACGCGGCCACCGCCTGCCTCACCTCGCTCGAGATGCACCAGCGCCTGGACGAACTCAACAAAAAATGGTCGGCCCAGGACTATCCGGCTCTCCGCTGCCGCATCGGGCTCAACACCGGCGAGGTCAAGGTCGGCAACATGGGGAGCTTGAAGCGGATGGACTACACCGTGATCGGAGACGAGGTCAACCTGGCCAGCCGGCTCGAAGGCGCCAACAAAGCCTACGGCACCCACTTTATGGTCAGCGAAGCAACTTACCAGGACGCCAAAGACGTCATCGAGGCGCGCGAGCTCGACCTGATCACCGTGGCCGGCAGGCTGAAGCCGGTGCGCGTGTATCAGGTGCTGACCCGCAAGGGACAACTGAGCCCGCAAAAGGCGGAACTGGTCCTGACCTTCACCCGCGCGCTGGAAAGCTACCGCCAGACCAAATTCATGGAAGCCCTCGGCCTTTTTCAAAAATGCCTGGAAATCGAACCCCAGGACCCGCCCGCCAAAGTGTACCTCCAGAGGTGCCAGGCCTACATTGAAACCCCGCCCCCGCTCGACTGGGACGGCGTCTGGAGGCTCACTAAAAAATGAGGACCTCTCAATGCGGGCGGACAACTGAACGCGCACTGTGCGGGGTTCATGGCTCGCCCTCCGACTTGTCCGACGAAGCCTCGGCGAAGTCGGAAGCCCCGCCCAGGGAGCGAAGGAGGGAGGCTCACCAAAAAGTGAGGGACCATGACCAAGGTTGACATCCAAAAGCTGAAGAGCGACGCGGAAAAATACCGCGGCAAGGGCAAACTGGACAAGGCCATTGAGCTCTACGAGGAAATCGCCAAACAGAAGACCGGCGCGGACGCCAAGACCCTGCAAAAAATGGCCGAGATCTACCTCAAACTGGAAAATGAGGACAAGGGAATTGACGCCTACCGCAAGGCCATGAAAGGCTACGCCGAAACCGGGTTCCTGGTCCAGGCCATCGCGGTCGGAAAAATACTCCAGGAACTCTGCCCGGAGGACGGGGAGATAAACAAGGACGTGGAGGCCATGCTGGCCAAAAAACTGAGCGGGGCCGCGGCCGTGGCCAAGATCATTCCCAAAAGAATCTTCGCCCCGGATCCGGCCGGGGAGGAACTATCGGAGGAGTCGCTGGAGGAGATTTCAGAGGCGCCGGAAGCGGAATCCACCATGGATTTCCTGCTCTTCAAAAACCTGAGCCCGGAGGAATTCCAGAGCGTTTACCGGAAGCTGCGCTCGGTCAAGATCCCGGCCGGACTCAAAATCTGCCGGGAGGGGGAAATCGGCGATTCCATTTTCATCATCGCCCAGGGCGAGGCCGAGGTCACCAAAAAGAACCCCAAGGGCGAGGAGCGGCTTTTGGCAAGGCTCTTGCCCGGACAGTTCTTCGGAGAGTTCGCCTACTTCCAGGACGGCGCCCGCTCCGCCACGGTGGAAGCCGTCTCCGACCTCGAACTGCTGGAAATATCGCGCCCGGACATGGACGAGATCGTCAAACAGTACCCCCAGGTCAAGGAGGTCATGCTCGAATTCTACAAACAGCGGATTTTGGACAACCTGCTCGCGCTCAGCCCGCTCACCTCCATCCTCGGAAGCGAAGACCGCAAAAAGCTGATCGATAAATTCCAGCTCAAGGAGATCGAGGCGGGCCGGACCATCGTCAAGGAAGGCGACCCGGGAGACGCCATGTTCCTCATCAAAAGCGGCAAGGCCGAGGTCACGACCACCGACCCCAAGGACAAGCGCAAGCTCACCCTCGCACGGCTCGGCCCCGGAGAGTTCTTCGGCGAGGTCGGACTGATCAAGAACAAGCCGCGCACCGCCACCATCACTGCGCTCACCCCGGTCGAACTCCTGGTCATCACCAAGCAAAATTTTTCGCAGCTTTCCAAACAACACCCCGAGATGGTCTCGCTCCTCGAACAGACCATCGAGAAGCGGGTGGAGGACACCATTAAAAAAATTATCGGCGAGCAGGGATGAGCCTGAAAAGAAAAAAAGCCGGGCCGGCCGGGAAAATCGCGGCCAGATCCGCGGGGGCGAAAACCGCGGCTCTTAAATCAAGAGTCATGGCCACGGTTTCGGACCTGTTCCGCTCGGGACTTGCCTCCGAGGACGCTCTTGCCCGCTTCGCCAACCGCACGCGCAAACTGCTCGGGCTGGACGGCCTGCTCCTCTGGTACCAGGTGATGGAGTCCGAGTTCCGGCTGTTCGCGTCTTCGCCCTCCGGGCAATGCTGGCTTGAGCACATGCCCCCGGAGCAGGCCGGACTGGGGGCCCTGGTCGAGAGGCCCGGCGGAAAGCTTGCGCGCGGCCCCGGGGAGCTGGCCGGCTGCCGGCCGTTTTATGAAAAAATCGGGCTCGGGCCCAGGACCGCGTCCGCGTTTTCCATCGGAGACAGCAAACAATTGCTGGTGGTCGAATTGCTCCCGGGCCAAAAGCCAATCCCCGCGCAAGCGGCCGGGCTGGTCAAGGACGCGGCCTCGGGGCTGGCCCTGGTCGCGGATAATGCCCGGCTCGAGCGGGTGAACAAAAAGGAGACGGAGGAGAACCGGGTCATCCTGGAAATGAGCCGGATCCTGAACTCCACCCTCAACCCCAAGGTGGTGCGCATACGCGCCATGGGAGCGGTGGTCAGGCTGCTCGATTGCGAGGCCGGGTCGCTCTACCTGATTGACGAGGCTAAAGGCGAACTCTATTTTGAGGTTGCGCTGGGCCGGCGCGCGGACCAGGTCAAGGAAATCCGGCTTAAAATGGGCGAGGGCGTTGCCGGCTGGGTGGCCCAGACCGGCGAGCCGGTGCTGGTCAAGGACGTGTCAAAGGACGCGCGCTGGGCCTCCAAGGCCGACGAGAAATCCAAGTGGCAGACCCGCAACATGGTCACCGTGCCGGTCAAGGCCGGAGGCAAAATCATCGGCGTGCTCCAGGCGCTCAACAAAAGCGGGAACGCGGTCTTTGATGAGCACGACCTGGGCCTGATGGAAAGCCTGGCCGACCACGTGGCCATCGCCCTGGAAAACGCCCTGCTCCATGACGAGCAGCGCCGGACCTTCTTTCAGACCGCGGAAGCCCTGGCCGACGCCATTGAAAAACGCGACCCCTACACCGGCGGACACACCCGCCGCGTGCACGATTTCTCCGGCGCCATCGGAATCGAGCTCAACCTGGACAAGGACTCCCTGGAAATGCTCGACCTCGCCGCCATCTTGCACGACATCGGGAAGATCGGGGTGGAAGACCGCGTGCTGCGCAAGCCCGGAAAACTCACCGACGAGGAGTTCGCGCTCATGTGCCAGCACCCCGAACACGGGTTCTCAATCCTTTCCCACATCAAGTCCCTGGAAAAAGTCATCCCCGGAATGAGACACCACCACGAGCGGCTCGACGGCCGGGGATACCCCATGGGACTCAAGGAAAAGCAAATCCCGCTCGTCGCCCGCATCATCTCCGTGGCCGATACCTGGGACGCCATGACCTCGGACCGGCCCTACCGGCCCGCGCTCGCCGAGGAGGCCGCGCTCAAGGAACTCTGGCAGAGCCGAGCCCGGCAACTCGACCCGGAAATAGTCCTGGCATTCTTCAAGGCATATAAAAATAAAAGAATATATACGCAACATAGGGAGCAGCGGGCGGATCTGCCCGGGCCGGCCCTCGAGCTTTTGACATCTATCGCCAACGAAAATAAACTGGAGTTGTAATCAAGCGAATAAAGGAGGCCCCAAAATGAGTGAGGAGGCGCTATTCCAGAGACTAGGCAAGACCTTTCCGCCCGGGACGGTGCTGTTCAAGGAAGGCGAGATGGGCCGGGAGATGTTTGTTATCCAAGCGGGCAAGGTAAAAATAACCAAGAACGTGCGGGGCGAAGAACAGATGCTGGCCATGCTCCCGGCCGGGGAGTTCTTCGGCGAGATGGCCATCCTCAATAACAAGCCGCGCAGCGCGACCGCGACCGTGGTTGAAGAGAGCAAGGTGCTGGTCATCGACCCCAAGACCTTTGAGAGCATGCTCAAGAACAACGTTGAGATCGCGGTGCGCATGATCAAGAAGCTGGCGCAGCGGCTGCAAGAGGCGGACGACCAGATCGAGAGCCTGCTTTACAAGGACGCCAACAGCCGGGTGGTCCACACCCTTACCCGGGCCGCGGACGCCCAGGGCAAGCCGGTGGACGGCGGGATCAAGGTGCCGATGTCAACCGAGGACCTCGCGGGCAAGACCGGCCTGGAGCCGGAGCAGACCAGGGAAATCCTGGGCCGGCTGGAAAAGGCCAAGCTGCTCACCCTGCTGCCCGACGGACTGGTGATCGCGGACGCCAACCGGTTGCGGAAATACCTCGAATACCTGAGCATGAAGGAACAGTTCGAGGGAATGGAATAAAATAGATGGAATTAAAAGTTCTCGGCGCGTTTGGGGGCGAGGCCCCCGGGCTGAAAACGAGCTGCATTCTGATCAACGGCAGGCTCGCGCTGGACGCCGGAGCGCTCACCTCGAGTCTCTCCCTCCAGAACCAGACCAGGATCAACGCCATACTCATCAGTCACACCCATCTCGACCACATCCACGACATCTCATTCCTGGCCGACAACGTTTTCGGCAAGAGGAAAGACCCGGTCAGAATTGTCGGACTGGAGAAATCCATTGAGGTGCTCAAAAAACATTTCCTCAATAACCGGATCTGGCCCGATTTCACCAGAATTCCCAGCCCCGAACAGCCGGTGCTGGCCTACCAGCCGATCAAGCCCAACCAGGAATACAATATCGAAGGGCTGACCGTGAGGGCCATCCCGGTCAACCACACCATACCCTCGGCCGGATACATCGTCAGCGACGCCAAGAGCTCGCTCGTCTACACCGGAGACACGGGTCCCACCGAGCGGATTTGGAAGGAAGCGCGAAAGCTCGACAACCTCAAACTGGTCCTGATCGAAGTGAGCTTCCCCAATGAAATGCGCAAGCTGGCCGAACTGACCGGGCATTTCACCCCCCATCTGGCCGCCGAAGAATTGAAAAAACTCCCGCAAGACGGATTCATGGCCCGGGCTTTCCACCTGAAACCAACCCACCTCAAGGAACTCAAGCAGGAGCTGTCCCGCACCAAGCCCAAGATCATTCCGGTTGAGCAGGGAGAAGTCATCCAGCTCTAGGTCCTTGAATGCTCAACCAACGGCATTCCAAACCGATCAAAATCCTGATCGCGCTTGCACTGTTCCTCGCCCAGGCCGCGGCCGCCCAGAAAAAAATTGAACCGCCCTCCCCCGAAGCACCCGTGCGCGCCCGCGCGGACTCGCTCGAGTACGACCGCGAAAACGATATCCTCTATTTGCGCGGCAGCGTGGAAATCCAAAGGCCGCCTTTTACGATTTACGCGCCCGCGCTCGCAATTGACCTCAAAACCAACCTGGCCGCCGCAGAAAACGGCCTGCGCATCGTCCGGAGCATGGAGGGCGGGGAGAGCGAGGTCCTTTCCGCGCAAAAGGCCGAGATCAACCTGGAAAGCCAGACCGGGTATTTGGCGGAGGGAAAACTGGCGCTGGAAACCGGCGAGGGGCGGATAACCATTTCCGGGACCAGGATCGAAAGGATCAGCGAAAACCAATACCTTTTCCAGAACGGATCCTTTACCTCATGCCAGTGCCGGGAGGGCCAAAAGGCCGACTGGGAGTTGCGGGCGCGGGAAATATCCGCGGACACCGAAGGGTCGGTCAAAGTGCGCTCCGCCCGGGTCATGGTCCGCGAAAAGGCCGTGCTCTATCTGCCGTATTTTGAATACCCGCTGACCGATGACCGCACAAGCGGGTTCCTGCCCCCGGAACTGGGATACTCCAGCAGGTACGGCTATAAGGCCGGGATGCCTTATTACCAGACGCTCGGCCCGAGCGCGGACCTGACCATTTATCCCTACTGGCTGAGCGAGGCCGGCTTTTATGGCGGAGCGGATTTTCGCCACAATTTGGGCGGCATCTCCGCGGGACTGGCGCGCGGGTTCGGGATTCAGGACTCCCGGGAACACCGCTTCCGCTGGAGCGGGGTTTACCAGGGCGAGTCGGAATGGAGTTCGGGCCGGCTCCGCGAAGACCTGACCGTTATCAGCGACAACGAATACGTGCTCGACTTCGACCAGGACTTCGCCTACCGCTGGCAAAAACAACTGGACAGTTCAATCCTCTTCAGCCAAAACCTGCCCGGCTCAAACCTGAGCGGAGAGTTCACCAGGTTTGACGACCTCGCCGGACACGACCTCAGGAAAGCGAACGACTTGAGGCCGGACACCGACCGGCAGCAGATCTGGCTCCTGCCCGCCATCCGCCACCAGGTGTTCAACCGCGGAATATACGGTCCGCTCGGGTTTGATATGTCCAACGGCCTGTCCTACTACTACCGCCAGGACCAGGGCCTGGGAAGAGGCGCGGCGCTCGACCTGATCCCGCGGCTGACTTATACTCCTTCGCTCCAACCGGGCGTGAAGATGCTCGCTTACGCCGGATACCGGGGCATGCTGCTTTATCCCGAGCCCGAGTTCTCCGAGACCGTTAGTTTCATCGCCCACCCGCTGGCCGGGACCAGGACCGGGCTTTCGCTCGAAAAAATTTTCGGCGCCGGCGAGACCAGATACCGGCACGTGATCGAGCCCGAGGTCGAAGTGATCTACCAGGGCAAGAGCGACAGTCCGGACGACCGTTTCTTCCCTGGCCTGATCGGCCCGCTGGAGACCGGGCAGGCCGGGGTCAGGCTCAACAGCCTCTTGTACCGGAAGCGCCCCGGCGACAGCCCGGGGGCCCAAGCCCCGGAACTCGTGAGCGAGTTCGAGTTCAGCCAGTATTACGACTGGGTCTCCGGCCAATGGTTTGACGCCGAACTCAAGGGTTCGGCCCAGGACCCGGGGAATTACGGCCTGAACGCGGATTTGTATTACAACTTCGATCAAGGGGAGCTCCACCGCGGCCAAGTCCAGGCCTGGGTCCAGGACCGCCGGGAAGACCGACTCTGGGTCGGATACCTCTACGCCAAGGGAGAATTGAGGAGTTCGTGGTATTCCTTCCCGCAGACGCCGGACGAAAACTGGACCGGAGGAGCAAACCTTAAACTGACCGATCAATTCAACGCCGGGTACCGAATCGCTTACTCGGTCCAATATGACGCCGTGGTCTCGCAGAGCATCCGCATGGACTACCTCGCCCGCCAGAAATGCTGGGCCGCGGGTCTAACCCTCGGCCAGCACATCGACCCGGAGCAGCCCGAAAAGCATCCCATCTATTCAACCATGTTCAACTTCCAAATTTTGGGCCTGTCCAAAGTTCTCTTGGGGTCAGAGCTTGACATTTGACAATCTGTTTCCGGATTCCGGGAGGCCAAGCCCGGTTATTTCAGGCTGACCACATGAGGACTGTTATCGAGCGGGGCGGTCAGTTCAACGGTCTGATTTTCGGCGTCGAAGGATGACTCGGCCGGTTTTCCGTCAATTGCCATTTGCGGCCGGGCATGCTGGAGCTGGAATCGAATTTTGAGTTCTCGCGGAGGGATGGGGAGTCTGCCTTCGGGGGCGCTGATTGCGAAGCGGACTTCGCCGCCGGTCTTTTGCATACGGAGCTCGCGGAGAGAAAATTCTTCGCGGGCGAAGGCATCGGTCTCCCCGTCGTCTTCATAGAGTTGGAAAGAAGAGGCTTTTGCTCCGGGCCAGAGGTCGATTTCCAATTCCGGCCAGGGGATTTTGAGCCCGGGTGCGGGCTGGGAGACCATGATGGCTCCTTCCCGGACCAGGACCGGCATCTTGTCGAGCGTGACCGGCATATCGGTCCATCCCGGCCCTTCATGGACTTTGCGGTCGAAGAAGTCGACCCATTTTCCGCGCGGGAGATAAACCGTCCGGGTTTTTGCCCCGGGCTTGAGCACGGGCGCGAGCATAAGGGACTCCCCGAACATGACCTGGTCTTCGATTCCGCGGGCGGCGAAGTCTTCAGGGAATTCCATGATCAGCGGTCTCCAGAGCGGAATTCCGGTCTCGCAGTTCTGGCGCACGAGCGAATAAATCATGGGCAGGAGACGGCAGCGGAGCCGGAGGTATTTGCGCGCGATTTCCTCGACCTCCGGCCCGAACCGCCAGGGCTCCTGGGCCCGCGTGCCCAGGGCGCTGTGCATGCGGCAGAAAGGATAGAAGGCGCCGAGTTGGACCCATCGGGCGAAGAGTTCGGGCGAGCAATTTTTCTTGAAGCCCCCGATGTCGGCTCCGGTGAGGCTGACTCCGCTCAAGGCCTGGCTCAGGATTTGGGGCACGCTTGCGGCCAGGTGCCTGAAGCTGCTTTTATTGTCCCCGGTCCAGAGCGCGGCGTAACGCTGGATTCCGGCGAAGCCGCTGCGGGAGAGGATGAACGGTCTTTGTCCGGGCCGGAATTTCCGGAAGGCGCGGATGGCGGCCTGGCATTGTTTCTGGCCGTAGAGGTTCCGGCACTCCGCGTGCCGGACTTTTTGGCTCCCGACCTTGTGCACTATTTTGGGATCGGTCACTTGCTTCAAGGGGATCACGGTATCTCTGAACCTGATTTCGTTTTTCCAGAAGCTCGGCTCGTTCATGTCGTTCCAGATTCCGGCGGCGCCGTGCTCGAAAATCCACTCGTGCTGTTGGGCCCAGTAGTCGCGCGCCTCTTTGGCAAAAAAGTCCGGGAACGCGCACTCTCCCGGCCAAAGCCGGGCGTGATATTCCCTGCCTTGCTCGTCGGCGCAGAACACTTTCGCGTCGCACCCTTTGTCGTAGGGGGCGTATCCCGGCTCGGCTTTGACGCCGGGGTCAATGATCGGGACGAGCCTGACTCCTTTTTCCAAAAGCCGTTTGGCCATTCCGGCCAGGTCGGGGAACCGTTTCTCGTCAACGGTGAAGACCTTGTAATGGTCCAGGTAGTGGATGTCCATGTAAACCGCGCTGAGCGGGATTTGCCGCTTTTCAAATCCGGATACCAGCTCTTCGATTTCCGCCTGCGAAAAATACGACCAGCGCGACTGCTGGCAGCCCAGGGCCCAGAGCGGCGGGAAAAAACTTTGGCCCACCAGCCTGGTGAAAAGCGAGACCAGCTCTTTGAGGGACCGGGCGTGAAGAAAATAGAGGTCACAGTCCGCTCCCGACCCCTGGAACGAGAGCAGGCCCGGAAAGGTCTTTCCCGCGTCAATGGTCAGGCGTCCGGGATGATCAATGAACCACGCGCAGAAAATCCCCGGCCTGAGCGAGATCAAAAACGGGATGGAAGTGTAACGCGGGTCTTTTTCATAGCCCGTTGCGCAGTCGCGGTTCCAGAATTTCCAGGCCCTGCCCCGCCTTGCAAGCGGGCCATACTTGTCACCCAGCCCGTAAAGACTTTCCTCCGGCAAAAGGTGCCGGTGGACCTTGAATTCGTCCTTGCCAAAGCCCGGGCCCAGGCCCGGAAAATCCCGGCTCAAAAGGTTGTCGTCCCGGTCATAGATTTCAAAGCGGAACGGCCCCTCCGGGACCACCAGCCTGGTTTCGCCCGCGGAAAATTCGAGCGCGTCGGTTTTTCGCCGGAGCGCGTATCCGCTTGCCGGCGGCGCCGTGACCGCGTCGGATATTTTCTGCGGCCATTGCAGGTCCTTGGTCACGCGGACGCGCACGATCCCGGGTTGAAAAGATTCGATCCGGGCCAGGCCGTTGAGGAACTGGAGTTCAACGCCGGTTTGGTCTTCCACCACCTGCCGGAGCCCGACGATGGCCTCGCCTTCCAGGTCCCTGACCTTTTTGAATTTAAACCAACGGGGCATGGCTAATGAACTCCCGCTCGAGCGACATGGGGTCAGGCCTTAACGCCGGAGCCCGGACTGCGAAGTTAAGGCCTGACCCCCTCCGCTCAGGTCCCGACTTCCCAACTGGTGAGATATTTCTTTTGCTCCGGGGTGAGCTTATCGATCTTGACGCCCATGCTCTTGAGCTTAAGCCGGGCGATCTCCTGGTCAAGATCCTTGGGCACCACGTAAACCTTTTTTTCCAGGCCGGCGCCTTCCTCGACCAGGTAGCGCGCGGAAAGCGCCTGGTTGCAGAAGCTCATGTCCATGACGATTGAGGGATGGCCCTCGGCTGCGGCGAGGTTGATCAGCCTTCCCTCTCCGAGCAGGAAGACCTTGCGGCCGTTTTTCATTTCGAACTCCTGCACGAAGGGCCTGATGGTGCGCACGCGCCTGGACAGTTTTACCAGCGCGGGCTTGTTGATCTCCACGTCGAAGTGCCCGCTGTTGGCTAAAATCGCGCCGTCTTTCAAAACCCTGATCGCGTCCTCGCCCAAAGCGCTGATGTCGCCGGTGACCGTGACGAACACGTCGCCTTCCCTGGCCGCCTCTTTGACCGGCATTACCCGGTATCCGTCCATCACCGCCTCCAGGGCGCGCAGCGGGTCGACCTCGCACACGATCACGTTGGCGCCCATGCCCTTGGCGCGGTTGGCCACGCCCCGGCCGCACTGGCCGTATCCCACCACCACGAATTTTTTGCCCGCGAACAATACGTTGGTGGCGCGCATGATGCCGTCAATGGTGCTCTGGCCGGTGCCGTAGCGGTTATCGAAAAAGTGCTTGGTCTGCGCGTCATTGACCGCGATCACCGGGAACAGCAATTTCTTTTGCTCGGCCAGCGAGCGCAGCCGGATCACCCCGGTGGTGGTTTCCTCGGTGCCGCCGATCATGCCCTTGACCAGGTCCTTGCGCCTGCCGTGGATGGTGCTGACCAGGTCCGCGCCGTCGTCCATGGTGATGTGCGGCTTCAGGTCCAGCGCGGAGTTGATGTGCGAGTAGTACCTCTCCCTGCCCTCGCCCTTGACCGCGAACACCGGGACCGAGGCTTCCTTGACCAGGAAAGCCGCCACGTCGTCCTGGGTGCTCAAGGGGTTGCTCGCGCAGAGCGCGAGCTGGGCCCCGCCCGCCTTGAGCGTGGCCATGAGCACCGCGGTTTCGCTGGTCACGTGGAGACAAGCCGCGATGCGGATGCCCTTGAGCGGCTTTTCTTTTGCGAAAGTCCTGCGCATCAGGGCCAGCACCGGCATCTGCCGCTCCGCCCATTCCACTTTTCCCCTGCCCTGCCTGCTCAGCCCCAAATCTTTAACGTCATAATTCATTTAATTCACTCCCTGACTATTTCCCCAGCGCGTGGCGCAGGTTTTTGACCATGTCGGTTTTTTCCCAGGTGAACTCCTTCTCGGTCCTGCCGAAGTGGCCGTAGGCCGCGGTCTTCTGGTAGATGGGCCGGCACAGGTCCAGGTGCGCGATGATCTGCCACGGGCGCAGCGCAAACACTTTCCGCACCGCGCTTGCGAGTTCGTCTTCATCCACGATGGAAGTGCCGTAGGTGTGGATTTCCACCATGATCGACACCGGCTCGGCCACGCCGATCGCGTAAGCCAGTTGCACCTCGCAGCGCTTGGCCAGCCCGGCCTTCACAATGTTCTTGGCCACGTAGCGCGCCATGTAGGCCGCGCTGCGGTCAACCTTGCTGGGGTCCTTGCCCGAGAACGCCCCGCCGCCGTGACGGCCCATGCCGCCGTAGGTGTCAACGATGATCTTCCTGCCCGTGAGACCGGAGTCCGCGTAGGGACCGCCTTTTTCGAACCGGCCGGTGGGGTTGATGAGGTAAACAACTTTCTTGCTCAGGAGACCCTTGGGGATCACCTTCCTAATCACTTCCTCCACAATCCCTTCCTCCAGCGCCGACCTTTTCACCTCCGGCGTGTGCTGCGCCGCGATAACGATGGTGGTGACTTCCTGCGGCTGCTCGTCAAGGTAGCGCACGGTGACCTGGCTCTTGCCGTCGGGCCGCAGGAATTTCAAGATTCCCTTGTGCCTGACTTCAGCGAGTCTCCTGGTCAGGCGATGGGCGAACATGATGGGCATAGGCATCAGTTCGGGCGTCTCGTCGCAGGCATAGCCGAACATCATGCCCTGGTCGCCCGCGCCCTGCTCTTCCTTCTTCTTCCTCACCACGCCCATGGCGATGTCGGGCGACTGGCCGTGGAGAAAGGTGATCAGGCTGATGTTCTTGTAATCAAACCCCATGTCCGGGTCAACGTAGCCGATCCTTTTGATCACCTCCCGCGCCAGCTCGGGCACCGCCACGGTCTTGACCCCGCGCGAGGTGATCTCGCCCGCGATCACCACCGTGTTGGCGGTGACCAGGGTTTCGCAGGCGACCTTGGACTCGCGGTCCTCCTTGATCATTGCGTCGAGCACCGCGTCTGAAATCTGGTCGCAGATTTTATCGGGATGGCCTTCGGTAACCGACTCGGAACTGAACAAAAATTCCCTGCCCACGTTCACACCTCCCCGCAATATTATCCGGTCAACGATCAGTCCTGGAACAGATGATGGTTTCGCCCCCGGCCTCAACGTCGCCCAGTTCCAAATGATAAGCGTCTCTCCATTCTTTTTCAACCCGCGCCTGCAAAAAGCTCCGGATTTGCTCCGCAGTCGACATTTTCATCAGTTCGTCCACCATGGGCTCCAGTTCCGAGGCCTTGAGCCCCCGCAAAACTTTCCGCACCATGGGGATGGTCCGGGCGTGCATGCTCAGCTGGTCGAATTTCATTCCGACCAGCACGGGCAGGAAGAGCGGGTCCCCGGCCATTTCTCCGCACATGGCCACCCGGATTCCGGCCCGGTGTCCGGCTTCCACGACGCGCTTGATCATCCAGAGCACGGCCGGGTGCAGGGGCTGGTAAAGGTAGGACACATACTCGTTGACCCGGTCAATGGCCAGCACGTATTGGATCAGGTCATTGGTCCCGATGCTGAAAAAGTCAACCTCCTCGGCCAGCCGGTCCGCGGTGAGCGCCGCGCCCGGCACTTCCACCATGATCCCGAGCGGGATCGCGGAGTCAAACTTGACTCCCTCGCGGTCAAGCTCTTCCATCGCCTGTTTCAAAATCCGCTTGGCCTCCAGCACCTCTTCCAGACCGCTGATGAACGGGAACATGACCTGGATTTTGCCGAAGGCGCTGGCCCGGAGGATGCCCCGGATCTGGGCCTTGAAAATCTCGGGGCTGCGAAGGCAAAAACGGATGGCGCGCAGCCCGAGCGCCGGGTTCATCTCCGGCGCCAGCTTGAGTTGCGAGGAAAATTTATCACCGCCCAGGTCAAAAGTCCTGATCACGGCCTCTCCCGGAGACACCGCCTCGGCCAGTTTCCGGTAATTTTCAAAATGCTCGTCCTCATTGGGCAGGACGTTGCGGTCGAGGTAGAGGTATTCGGTCCGGTAGAGCCCGACGCCTTCGGCCCCGTATTTTTTGACGAATTTTATCTCGTCCAGGATTTCCAGGTTGGCCGAAAGTTGGAGCTTGAAGCCGTCCTGGGTGATGCTGGGCGGGGTGGCGAAATCCTCCAGCAGCTTGTTCAGGGCGTCGAAGCGGGCCTTCTTGCGCTGGTAATGGGCGCACATTTCCTTGTCCGGGCTGACCAGCACGACGCCGTCGATGCCGTCCAGGATGACCAGGTCCCCGTCTTCGACCTGCCGGCTCACGTTCTCGAGCCCCACCACCGCGGGGATTCCGAGCGACCTGGCCACGATGGCGGTGTGGCTGGTGCGGGAGCCGATGTCGGTGGCGAAGCCGAGGATTTTGGAGAAAAGCATCTGCGCGGTCTGGTCGGGCCGGAGGTCGGGCGCCACCACGATCACCGGCTCCTGAATCTGGCTGAAGTCCTTTTCCTTGTGTCCGATCAGCTTGGCCAGAATCCGCTCGCCCACGATGTCCACGTCGTGGCCGCGCTCGCGCAGGTATTCGTCGCTGAGCGAGTCAAACACCTTCATCCACTTGTTGATCACCCTGCGCAAGGCCCATTCCGCGTTGACCAGCTCCTCGGCGATCAGCTGCTCGACTTCTTTCCAGAGCACTTCGTCCTGCATCAAGAGCAGGTGGGCGTCAATGATGAAGAAGGGCTCGCGAGCGTTGTGCCTGTCGAGCTCATTCTTGATCCCTTCCAGTTCCGCGACCGCGGCGGCCACCGCCTCTCTCAGCCGCTTGACCTCAAGCGGGGCCTGTTCCGGCGGAATTTTCCTTTGATGCGCCGGCAGGTGCACCTTGCTCATCACGTAGGCCCGGCCCGCGACAATGCCCTCGCTCGCCGCGATCCCTTCGATCTTGAGGTTGCGCCTTTGCTCCGCCATCTACTCTTCCTCGCCGAACTTGTCCGCGATCAGCCGGCAAATCGCGGCCACCGCCTGCTCGGAATCCTCGCCCCAGGCCCTGATGATCAGTTCCGCGCCCTTGGCCGCCTCCAGGGCCATGATCCCGAGTATGCTCTTGGCGTCCACTTCCAGCCGGCCCTTGACCAGCTTGATCATGCACTGGTATTGCGCGGCCAGGTTCCGGAGCTTGCCCGCGGCCCGGGCATGAAGGCCCAGACGGTTGCAGATCTTCGCCGTGCGCTCTATCTCCCTTAAATGAGTCCTCACCTTGGGCTCCGGCTCAGACCCGTTTCTTCATGATCTCGCTGGCGATGGAAATGTTTTTCCGGCCCGCGTCCTTGGCCGTGCGCACCACTTCCTTCAAATCCCTGCCCTGCCGGCCCACGCTGATCTTGAGCAGCATGGGCAGGTTGACCCCGCTCACCACCTCGACCTTTTTTTCCTGGAGAAAAGACAAACTGACGTTGCTGGGAGTCCCCCCGAACAGGTCCGTGAGAATGACCACTCCCTCTCCCTGGTCCACCCGGGCGAGCGCCTGCTCCACGCGCTCGGCGATCCTTTCCAGCTTCTCATCCGCACCGATCCCGATCGCGGCGCAGGCCGGGATTTTGCCCAGGATCAACTCCGCGGCCCTGACCAGTTCGCCCGCGATCTCGCAATGGGTGATTACAACCACGCCAACCATAATTCCTCCTCACTCTATCTCTTCGCTCATGGAGCCCGAGCTTTCTTCGCCCTGCATCAGTTCCTCCAGCAGCTTGCGCTGGAAATCGCGCGCGGAGTGAAAACCCTTGAGCTTGAGCAACTGGTTCCTGGCCGCGACCTCGATGATGGTGGTCAGGTTCCTGCCCGGCCGGACCGGGATGGTGAGCTGGGGGATCTCCACGCCCAGGATGGCGTAGGTTTCGTCTTCCAGTCCCAGCCGGTCATAATCCTTGTTGTGGTCCCACTCCACGAGTTCGATCACCAGCTCGATTTTCTTGCGGTCGCGGATGGCGGCGATGCCGAACAGGTCCTTGATGTTGATGATGCCCAGGCCGCGGATTTCCATGTGGTACTTGATCGCCTCCGCGCCCTTGCCGATCAGGTTGTTGGTCCCGCGCTTCCTGACCTCCACGATGTCGTCCGCGGCCAGACGGTGGCCGCGCAGGATCAGGTCGAGCGCGGTCTCGCTCTTGCCGATTCCGCTCTGGCCCAGGATCAGGATGCCGATGCCATAGACGTCGATCAGCACTCCGTGCAGGCTGATGCTGGGCGCGAGGTGTTCGGCCAGGAACCGGTTGAGCCGGAAAATGAATTCGCCGGTCGCCAGCTCGGTCGCCATAAGCGGGATGCGCCGGCGCTCCGCGCTCTTGACCATCTCCGGGTAGGGCGCGATCCCGCGGGTAAGGATCAGGCAGGGGAAATCGAAACTGAAGAGCTTTTCCAGGACCTTGCGGCGCTCGATCTCGGAGAGCATGTCCAGGTAGGCTTTTTCGCTCCCGCCGAAAATCTGGATTTGTCCGGACTCGAGTTCGAACTTGATCCCGACCAGGCTCAGCCCCAGTTTGTGCACGTCCTGGGCCAGCACCACCCGCTCGAGCTCCCGCTCGCCGCAAATCAGGTTCAGCCCCAGGGCGTAATCTTCCGCTTTGAGCAATTTGTTCAGTTCTACGCCTTCCATGTCCCGGCTCCTAGGGTTCGATCAACCCGAAATTGCCGTCGTCCCGCTTGTAAATAATGCATAACTTTTCGTTCTCCGCCTTTCGAAACGCCACGAATTGGCTGGGCGAATTTTGCAAATAGTCCACCGCTTCCTCAATGGTGACCGGCTTGGCGATCAGGAATTCGCTGCTTTTCACCAACTCGGGGGTCTCGGTTGAACTGGCCTCTCCCGGCTCCTCTTCGACCCGCCGGTTCTTGGCCGGTTTCATCCGGTCGTGGAACTTTTTGATCTGGGCTTCGATCTTGTCCAGCACCTGGTCAAGGGTGAGATAGAAATCTTCTCCCTGGTCGCGGGCAAAGAACTGGTTGTGGTCCGCGAGGATGTTGACCTCGGCGATGGTCCTTGATTTTTCCTTGTCAAACACCACCTGGGCCTCCACCGGCCGGTAGAGGTATTTGGACACTTTTTCCAGCTGTTTTTCCGCGAACTCCCTGAGCTTCTCATCGTGCGCCATGTGCCGGAAGGTGACTTTGATCTCCATTTCCGCCCCCTATTTTGCGATTTTGCGTTTGTTGCTGGCCAGGATGGCCATGCTTTCCCGGTATTTGGTCACGGTCCTGCGCGCGATGGCGATGCCGTATTCCCGCCGGAGCAGCTCCACTATTTCCAGGTCGCTGAGCGGGTTCTCCGCGGGCTCGCCGCCGACCACCTGACGGATCCGCTCCTTCACGCTCTCCGAGGCCATGGCCTCGCCCTCGGTCCGGTTGATTTTGGAATTGAAGAAGAACTTGAGCGCGAAGATCCCGTGGGGGGTGTGCGCCCATTTATTGGTTGTCACCCTGCTCACGGTCGACTCGTGCATGGAGATGTCCCTGGCCACCTCGCGCAGCACCAGCGGCTTCAGGCAGGTGACCCCCTTGTCGAAGAACTCCCGCTGCGACTTGACGATCGACTCCATCACCTTGTAGATCGTGCGCTGGCGCTGGTGGATGCTCCGGATCAGCCACATGGCCCCCTGCAGTTTCTCCCGGATGTATTCCTTGGTCGCCCCGGGCGCGCCCCCGCGCAGCAGGTTCAGGTAATATGGGCTGATCCGCAGTTTGGGAAGGCCGTCCTCGTTTAGGATGATGTTGTAATCGTCCCCCGCGCGATAAACGTATATGTCCGGAGTGATGTACTGTATTTTTTCCTCGGCAAACGGCCGGCCCGGCTTGGGCTCTAGGTCGCAGATCACCTTGACCGCCTGTTTAACTTTTTCCACCGAGACTTTTTCCTTGCGGGCGATCGCGCGGTGGTCTTTCCGCTCCAGCTCCTTCATGTAGGAGCTGACGATTTTTTCCGCCAGCGGCACCTGCAACTGCCACTGCTTGAGCTGGATGAGCAGGCATTCCGGGAGGTCGCGCGAGCCCACTCCCGCGGGGTCAAAGCACTGCACTTTTTTCAGTATCTTTTCGATTTCCCCGGGGCTGGCCTTGAATTCCTGGGCGATGTCCTCGATCGGGGTCTTCATGTAGCCGTCCTCGTCCAGGCTCCCGATCAAATATTCCGCAACCTCTTCCTCCTCCTTGCTGAAGTCGCTCAGCCGCAACTGCCAGAGCAGGTGCTCGCACAGGCTGACCCCCTTGGCCACCTTCTGCTCGGCCGAGGGCTTTTCCTCGTTCGCGGCCTCGAACCGGAAGCCCCGGTCGCTGCGCACGAAGCTGTCCAGGAACTCCTCCCAGTTGACGTCGTCATAGCTCTGCTCGCCCGAGCTTTCCGCCGCGGACTCGGTGCTGATCTCGCGCTCCGCGCTTTCCGCTTGAGCCGGCTCCTCGGTCCGGTCTTCCTCCAACACCGGGTTCTCGGTCATCTGCTGGTTGATCAGTTCGGAGAGCTCCAGCCGGCTCAGTTGCAGGAGCTTGATCGCCTGCTGCAACTGGGGCGTCATGACCAGTTGCTGGGTCAGCTTCAGGCTTTGTTTGAGGTCAATCGCCATTTTGCCTCAGAGCGAAAACTCTTCTCCCAGGTAAAATTTTCTCGCCAGTTCGCTGGCCACGATCTCCTCGGGCCGGCCTTCGATCAGGGCCTTGCCCTGGTTGATGATCAGGGCGCGGTCGCAAATCTTCAGGGTGTCGCGCACGTTGTGGTCGGTGATGATCACTCCGATGCCGCGGTTTTTGAGGTCCCGCACGAGTTCTTTGATCTCGGCGATGGCGAGCGGGTCAATGCCGGTGAAGGGCTCGTCGAGCAGGATGAAGCAGGGGTTGATCACCAGGCTGCGGGCGATCTCGGTCCGCCTGCGCTCCCCTCCGGAGAGCGTCGCCGCCATCTGTCCGGCCAGCCGGCTGATGCCGAAATCGTCCATCAACTGCTCCACCACTTTCCCGCGGTCCGCTTTTTCGATCCCGGAAATTTCCGCGATCGCCATCAGGTTTTCGAAAACGGTCATGCCCCGGAAGATCGACGGCTCCTGGGGGAGGTAGGTTATGCCCTTTCGCGCCCGCTGCCACATGGGCAGCTCGTCGATCCGCTCGTCGTCGATGCGGATTTCTCCGGCTTCGGGCGTGACCAGTCCGACCAGGATGTAAAAAGTGGTGGTCTTGCCCGCGCCGTTGGGCCCGAGCATGCCCAGCACCTCGCCGGCGCTGATTGACAGGCTGATGCCGTCCACCACCCTCCGGCCGCGGTAGCTCTTGGCCAGGCCCGCGGCTTCCAGTTTACTTCTGCGGAGACTCATTTGAGTTCCTGGAAAACTGAATCCTGGGGTTTTCCACCAGGAGTTTGTTGTGGTTCAAGTCAAAGACCATGAGTTCTCCGAGCAGGATCTGGCCTTCGCTCGCGAGTTCGGGGGAGCCTTTCAACCAGATCTTATCCTGGTCCTTCAAGTATTCCAGTTCATCTCCGGTGGCAAAGGATTTGCCTTCCACCAGTTTGACCGACCCCTGGGCGTTGAGCCGCTGGACCTGTCCGGACTCCAGGTAATTCACGGCCAGGCGGTCGCAGTAGATCAGGCTCTTGCCTTTCTTGACCAGCACCTTTCCCTCAAACTCGGCCCGCCGCTCGGAAAGCGACACGCTCATCTTGTCCGCGTTGATTTCCACCAATTCGCCCGGGGCCCAGGTGAAGCCGCTGAAGGCGACTTCGCTTTTGCCTTTTCCGGCCTGGGCCATGGCGGCCGGTGCGAGCAGCGCGACCAGCAAAACCGTCAGAATCTTCTTCATGGCTCTTGCTTGAATTTGCCTTTCACCCCGGACAGGATTTTTATCCGTCCCTTGCCCAGGTCAAATATATATCCTTGTCCGGTCAATTCCACGCCCCTGCCCGAGACCGCGATCTGTTTCTCGCCCCGGCATATCCTCTGGTCCAGGTCGCAGGAAAGCGCCGGGGTCTGCGCAAGATAGTCCCGGACCCTGACCTCGACCTGGTCTTCGATTTCGATGCGCCTGGTCTTGGCGAGGAACCTGGCGGTTTTGCCCTTGACCAGGACCGTCTCCTCCGGCGCGAAAATTTTCACCGAGGGTTCGCTCATTTCCGCCCGGCCCTGGTCAGGATAATAGTTGAAATCCCGGCCTTGCAATGAGAAACTGAGCGCGCCGTTCTCAAACCGGGAGGCGAAAAACCCGCCCTGGAGTTCAAGCCCGGAGCGGGCAAAGATTTGCTCCTGCCGGCCCTCCCGGCCGCGGCCCAGGAAATACAATCCGGCCATGGCCAGCACCAGCGCCAGCATTGCGCAATATTCGAAAATCTTGCGGCGCCTGAGCGCGGACCGGGCATCCCTTGGCTGCGGATTCATGACTAAAATGATAGCATCCAAACGCCGGGCTGTAAAGGAAACGCGGGTTCTGGCGGGAAAGTATTTTCAGTGATTTTCAGGAGTTGAGCAGCCGGTCATAGCATTGCGCGATCCGGGTGCAGACCTTTTTCTCGTCCAGGTTTTCGAGCGCGAATTGCCGGGCCGCGGCTCCCATTTTTCCGGCCAGGACCGGGTCGGAGAGCAGCTTGTCAATGGCCTGGGCGAGCGCCTGCGGGTCCTTGGGCGGGACCAGGAGTCCGGACTTCCCGTTTTCAATCACCACCCGGCAGCCGTCAATGTCCGAGGCCACGATGGGCCGGGCGGTTGCCGCGGCCTCGACCAGGCTTCGGGGAAAGCAGTCGCGGCGGGTGGGCAGGGCGAAGACGTCCATCAGCCGGTAAATGCGCTCCATGTCGCTGCGGTTTTTGAGCATGATGACCCGGTGTTCGATCCCCATCTCGCGGGTGAGGCCTTCGGGCACGGTGCCGGTCTCGCTCGGCAAATCGGGCGCCGCGGCCAGCAGGTACAGGTCCTGGTGTTTGGCCAGGAGTTCCTTGAATGCGGCGAACAGCTCGAGGTATCCCTTGTCCTTCACGTACCTGGCCACGATCCCGATTACTCTGCCGGACTTGGGAATGCCGAGTTCTTCGCGCAGCCTGTCCAGCTCTTCGGGCGCGACCCTGTCCGGGTCAAAGCGCGAGAGGTCGATGCCGTTTCCCTGGACGGAAAGCTTGCGCTTGCCGGCGATTCCAAGTTCAAGGTAGGTCTGGTAATCGAGCGGGTTCTCCACCATTATCAGGTCGGTGAGCCTGGCCGCGAGCTTGTCAATGAAAACGAAAAAAGTCTTGCGGGGCCCGTCCGGCCATTCCCGGAAGAGCGGCCGGGCGGTGTTGACCACCGGTATTCCCGCGATCTTCGCCGCGATGGCGCCGAGCAGGGTTGACTTGGGCATCTGGGTGTGGATGAGTTCGAATTTCTCTCTCCGGAAAACTCTGACCAGCCGGAAGATGCTGAGCAGGTCCGCGAAGGGCGTGACCTTGCGCCGGATCGGAACCTCGATGAAATTCACGCCCAGCTTTTGGAAGAACGCGAGGTTTTCGGGGAACTCCAGGCTGGAAATGGCGGTGACCTCAAACCCCTGCTCGCGCAGGTTAAGAAACTGGTTGTAGAAGAGGGTCACGTATGACGTCTCCACCGCGGTGACAAAAGCGATTCTCTTCTTGCGGGCCTGGCTCGACCGTTCACTCATGTGTTTGATTATTTTAGCATCGCCAGGGCCATCTGGCGACCGGCCATGCCCCTCTGCCGGCGGTGGGAAAAGAACTCTTCCATGCAGCAGGTGCACAATTTGAGGTCATCGATCTGGTTGTCCTCGAGCCCGGACTCGCGCAGCGCGGCGAGCGCGGCTTCGCGCAAATCGAGCTGATATTTGGCGCCGGCCTTGCGCCAGACCAGGCCCTCGCCTCCGGGGAAACGGCCGCGGTATTCCGTGATCACCGCGTAGTCGACTTGGTAGCACTCGGGCCCCACTCCCGGGCCGAGCGCGGCGATAAGCCGCTTGACTTTTCCGCCCCGCTCAACGATTGCCCGGACCGAATTTTCAATTACGCCCTTGAGAATGGGCCGGCGGCCGCAATGGGCCAGGGCCAAAATGCCCTGCTTTGGCTCCGCCAGCATAAGCGGCAGGCAGTCCGCGACCAGCACCGCCAGCGCAACGCCTTTCCTGCGAGTGATGATCGCGTCGGCTTCGATCTCCCGCAAACGCTCTTCATCCATGTTTTGCCGGTCCAGGTCCAGCACGGCTGCTCCGTGCACCTGGTTGACCGTGACCAGGGTTTTGACGCCGAAGGCCTCTTTGACCAAGGCATAGTTTTTTCGGACCAGGAGCGGGTCGTCGCCCACGCGGAAGCTCAGGTTCAACTTCGCGAGTTCGCCCCGGCTGAAGCCGCCCTTCCTGGTCAGGAAATAGTTTTGAACCCCGGCCAGGAGCAACTTCTCCGATTGATAAAACGATATCCCTTGCTTTTCGCCCGAGATCATCGGTCAAACTCTTCCATAATCTTAATCACCGCGGCCATGTCGGCCGGGGGTTGGGAAGTGAACATCATCTTCCCGCCCGTTACCGGATGGATGAACCCGAGCTTATAGGCGTGGAGGGCCTGGCGTGGAATTTTTGCCAGGGCGTCTCTAACCTCCGGCGCCAGCTTTTGCGAAGCGGCCCGGCCCTTGCCGTAGAGCGGGTCGCCCGCCAGGGGATGGCCCGCCTCCGAGAAATGCACCCGGACCTGGTGGGTCCTGCCCGTGAACAGCCGCGCCTCAACCAGGGTGAAGTGCCGGAAGCGCTCCCGCACGCTCCACTCCGTGATCGCGACTCTGCCGCGCGAGACCCGGCCGGTCATCTTCAGCCGGTGCGCGGGGTTGCGCCCGATCAGGGTTTCCATCCTTCCCGAATTTTTCTCCATCACTCCCCAGACCAGGGCCAGGTACGCGCGCTCAATGCTGTGGGCCTTGAACTGCTCGGAAAGCCCGAGGTGCGCCCGGTCGCTCTTGGCAACCACCATCACCCCGGAGGTCAGCTTGTCCAGGCGGTGGACGATCCCGGGCTTGAGTTCGCCGCCGATCCCGCTCAAATCCTTGCAGTGAAAGAGCAGCGCGTTGACCAGCGTCCCCTCCATTTTCCCCGGAGCAGGATGCGAGACCAGGCCCGCGGGCTTGTCAATCACCAGCAAGTCCTTGTCCTCGTAAAGCACCTGGAGCGGGATTGCTTCCGGCCGCGGCCCGGCCGGCTTCGGGGCAGGGATAGAGACCTCGATCACGTCTCCGGGCCTGACCTTGGCCGCGGGCTTTACCACCCGGCCGTTAACCAGCACGTGCCCATCCTCAATCAGCCGCTTGATCTGCGACCGGCTGACAAACTCAGGCCGGCCGGCGAGAAAGCTGTCCAGCCGAACCGGCCCTTGATCCGCTTCAACCGCTATTTCCAGATCGGTCATCGCTTTTGCAGGTCCTATTTCGTTAAGTGTAAAGGGTAAGTTGAAAAGTGTAAAGTAATTTGAATGATGATTATGGTTTGGGGGTCAGGCCGAAATCCCCTGGGGTCAGGCCCTATCGTCGCAGTTCGGACTTCGATGTTAGGGCCTGACCCCGCGAATTCGGGATTTCGGCCTGACCCGCGGCATTTTCAAAAAGCGGGGGTGGGCAAGCGCCCCGGTTATCTTGACAGCGGGATTGGCGCGTGATACTTTCAAAAGGAATAACCGTCCACAATTTGGTTATTTTCGGGAGAGGGAAATGAAGCGAACAGCATTGGTGATCTTGTTGCCCGTTATGATCGGGGTTGCTCTTTCCGCGTGCAGCCGCAAGCCCAAGACTTCTTGCGTTTATGGGGACGCGATCCCGGCGCCGGTGCTGGATCCGGCCATGCAGGCGGGCGATACCATCATCATGGCGCTGGAGCAGGACCGTTTCCAGGAGGTCTATGCCCTGGCCGGCGACATGCTCAGAAAAACGCAGACGCCCGAGCAGTTCAAAATGGTGCTGCAGTCCGTGAAAGACAACCTGGGCTCGCTCAGCTTCTCCAGGTTGGAGGAAGCCTACCATTTGACCAATAAGGCGGGCAAGAAATTCCCCACGGTCATGGTCCCCTGCAGCCTGGGCGAGGAAGGCATGAACGATATTTACCAGGCGCCGGGAAACAGCGAGATCGTTTCGCTGATTTACAAGACGATGGGCGAGGTGGACAGCGCCACCGTGTTAATCGAGTTGATCAAGGAAAACGAGTCGTGGAAATTGCTTTCCCTTTCGCTCACGCCGAGCATGGCGCACGGTCAAAACGTTGACGACTTCGTCAAGCTGGCTCGGAAGGCGCGTGAGGAAAACAAACCTCGGTTGGCGGCCATGTATTACCGGATCGCTTTTCTGCTCTCCAACCTTAGTCCGAACGTTGACGAGTTTGTGGCGAGGAAAACGACGGAAGAGGGTTCGCAGGTCAAGGCTGACTATGTCCCGCTCGGGACCATTCAGTCATGGACCATTGACTCCAGGACCAAAGCCCAGGTCTTCAACGTTGACGCGCTGTTTGACAAGGGCGAGCCCTGGGTGAACATCGAGTGGCTGGCCGAGGACATTGAAGACAGCGCCCGCCTGAAAGAGGTTTCCGGCAAGCTGCTTGATTTCGCGTTCAAGACTTTCCCGGAATACCGCGAGTTCTTCAAAGGCATAATCGTCACCGGCCGGTCGCAAGACCCCAGGATGGCCAGCCGCGCTTACCGCGAGTTCCGGGAGTTCCCTCCGGGCAAATAATCACTCGTGCTACGTAGCGTAGCTACTACGCAGAGTAGCAAAGGACCAGGGCCAATGAGCGTTGCCTCCACAATGTCCGAGGCGGTGAGAGCCCGGTACCGGGCGGGCGAGGAAGACGAAGGTCTGTCGCCTTTGGTGCGCCTGGACCGGAGCGGGACGCGGTTGGGCGGGCTGAACCCCGGTGATCCGGTCATTTTCTACGACCTTCGCGGGGAGCGCGAGGTTGAGTTGAGCCGGGCGTTGACCGAGCCGGAGTTCGCTGATTTTCAGGTCCAAGGCCCGCTGCAACTGACCACCATGATCGAGTATCATCCCGGGCTCAAAGCCCGGGTGGCTTTCCCGCCCGAGCAGAAGCTCAAGAACACTTTGTCCGAGGTTTTGAGCGCCGCGGGGATCAGGCAGCTCAAAGTCTGCGAGTCGGAAAAGGCGGTCCACGTCGGATATTTTTTCAACGGCAAGACCGCGGAAAAATTCCCGGGCGAAGAACGGATTGTGGTTGACTCTCCGCGGGTGCCGGACTATTCGCGGGTGCCGGAGCTTAAAGCCGCGGAAGTTGCGGACGCGCTGATCGCCAGGCTTGCTGACCCGTCCATCTCATTCTTCCTGGTCAATTTCGCCAACATCGACGTTATCGGCCATCTGGAAAGCGAGCCCGCGATCCTGAGCGCCATCAGGTGCGTGGACGCGCAGATCGGCCGGGTGACTAAAGAGGCGCTCTCGGCCGGGATCACCGTCATAATCAGCGCGGACCACGGCACGGTCGAGAAATGGCTCTACCCGGACGGCGCCATCGATACCGGCCATACCGACAGCCCGGCGCCGGTGGTCCTGGTTGACAACCGCCTGAATTCAAAGGTGACGCTCAACCCGGGCGAACTGGCCGACCTGCCGGTCACCATCCTTTCCCTCCTGGGCCTCAAAATCCCGCAAGAAATGACCGGCAAAAACCTGATCGCCGGACACGCCGAATCAAAACGAGTCCTGCTCATCATCGCCGACGGGTGGGGCTACAGCGAAAGCCCCTACGGCAACCTCATCCTCAAAGCCGGAACCCCCAACTTTGACCGGCTTTCAAGGGAATACCCCCACGCCATTCTCCAGGCCAGCGGGCTCGCGGTCGGCATGCCCCAGGGCACGGTCGGCAATTCCGAGGCCGGGCACCTGCATATCGGCGCGGGCAGAAGGGTTTATTCCGACCGGGTGAAAATCGACCGGGCCATCGCGGACCAGAGCTTCTATCAAAACGCGGAACTGGTCGCGGCCGTGAAATACGCCGGCGAAAAAAACCTCCCGCTCCACCTTTTGGGCATTGTCAGCTTCTACAGCTCCCACGGCTCGCTCAAGCACCTTTACGCTTTGCTGGAGTTGGCCAAAATGCACGGCGCTCAAGAGCTCTATCTGCATTCGCTCCTGGGCCGGCGCGGGGAGCGGCCGGAGAGCGGCGCGCACTACATCGAGGAGGTTGAAGAATTCTGCGCCAAGCTGGGTCTGGGCAAGGTGGTCACGGTCATGGGCCGGTTCTGGGCTTTGGACCGCGAGGAAAACTGGGACCGGGTGGAAAAGGCTTATAGGGCGATGGCTTATGGAGAAGGCATACCCGTCAATGAGCAATAGGGATGCCTTCCAAACATGGCATGGCTATAAGTATTTGTTAAGAAAATCCAGTGCCTCTTCTTTGCCCTTGAATTCCGCCGCGATTCTGTCGCCATTATTATATCGAATTTGAATTTCATATTTGTATACATCGCATTTTGGGCCGGATGGTTGATAGGATGCCAGATAGGCGATGGCTTGAGCAACCGTTGGCAATTCGGCCTCGGCGCCATGCAGAACAATTATGATGATCTTTGCTATTATCCTGTTGACGGTCTTTTTAAGGTCGTCAAAAAATTTTGCCGTGTCTTCTTGATGCTTACGGACAAGACGTTCCGAGACAACTTCCTGTTTCCTCTTGGCCAGGCTGCTCCATTGTCGAATTTTTTTCCTAAATTCTTTTTCGGGAGTCTTCTCGTCAAAACTCGCGTCAATCCCAACCGATCGAAAGGCCTCCACTATTGATTCATAAGGGAAATACAGTATGCGAAAACCGAGCGACCTCAGTTGATTGATCGCTCCCTCCGTAAAAACCCCTGCTAGAATTGCAGCGATAAAAGGGCAATAGTATTTGTGGGTCAGGGCCAGAACCTGCACGGCGCCCTGAATCTCCTGTGCTTTATTTCGAGAGTGTTTGGTATAGCGTCGCCACGCCGTTTCAATGAAGGCAACCGGCGTTCCAATCACATCTTGCGTTCCACCTCGCTCGAGCACAAAATCCAGATCGTGAACATTGCCATAGAGATCAGTCCAGGAAACTTTCTTGCCTTCTCTGGCATTGCGAGTACCTTTCTTGTCCAGATAAAGCCCATGTTTGACGGCGAATTTTTGCAACCCCGGTTCCACGGCACGTTCAAGAATATTTCCGATAATTTGCCCGAAAGTGTGCGCCAATGATTCGGCCATGCCCTCACCCTTCAATCCAAAGCAATCCTTCTTTCAGAGGAACACGATGCTTTCGATTTTTCCATTTGATGTTTCGATCTCGAAGTTTTTCAAAATAGTGGTTTTTAAATCCTGCCCCCAAGGCCATCTGGGCGATCCATTTTTCAATCGGGCAGTAAACCCCGTAAGGAGCGGAGTCGCCTATTACCCAACACATGCGCGATCCGGTCTTGCAAACCGCCCTTAGCTGGCGCAGCACCAATCCGATGTCCCGGCAATAACCGGCGACCATGGTATGATAATGTTTTTTGCCCCCGTGATTCATCCGAACCACAGATAGCTTCTTAACGACTTGGGCCAGTTCGTCCCGTATGTCGCTAACGACCGGGTCGGCAAGAATTTCATCGGCTTTCAATCGCTCCCGTGACGAATGTTGAGATGAAGAGACAATCAGGCGCTTTCGGACAAGCTCGTGAATATCTCCCCATCCCTTTACCTCTCCCCAAAATGTCATCTCAAATCGCAGCGAATCCGCGTAGTCGTAGTTGTTCGCATAGGGCGGAGAGGTTATGACCGCATCCACTTTTTCATCCAGCAAATTTGCCAGATTTCGAGCATCTCCATTGATAACCCTGGCTTTGGACTCTTTTCTTCCAGCCTGCATCCAGAGCAGGTCGGATTTCATCATTTCGATTTGGTGTTGGAAGGCATGCAGGGGAGCAAGAACTTTCTTCTTGGTCTTATTCGGAAGAATATATTGCCATTGAGCAGTTCCGGCTTTTGACGCGGGGCGCAGGATTGCGGTTATGGCCAGCCAAACGAGTTCCGACTCGTCTGTTTGGTCGTGCTCAGACAGCCAAGCTCGCTTCAGCGCATCGAGGATCTGAAGGGACTCGTCGTCAAAGCTCCGGCGGATCAACTGGGGATATTCCTCAACCTTGCTTTTTTGGGTCCTCGCTTTTTTCAAGAGATTTTCAGAAAATCGGATGAATCCCTCAACCGGAGTTTGCCACAAAGATTTGGCATGGCAAATGCGGTAGATCACGGGATGGGCTTCTACGCCTAAGCTCCTCACTCCGACGGTGTCGCAAACGACCGGAACCGTTCCAGACCCTGCAAACGGGTCTAGCACAAGCTGGCCGGGAGCAATTCCCCAATCATCCAAAACCCGCTCGACCCATTGGGCTGAAAAACCAGCCGAAAATCGAAACCAGCGATGAATGGGCAAGGACATATTATCGATGAAGGTTCCTGATCTAAGCGCCTTCAGGTCTGGCGGCGAGTCCTCGCATTGCCCAAAGAGAGTAAGTTGTGTTTGCATTTTAGCCCTGATCCCTGCCCGTCATAAATAATATATCAAATGGCACATCAAAAGCAACTTCGAATTTTTTGGGGCCACGTGAGTTGACATCATCAATTTTGATCCCAAGGCTGGCTTTTTCCCTTTGCCGCGACCCGCCAGCCTTGAAAATCTTGACAAGTTTTGGGGCTTTATCTATAGTGGACTCAAGACCGCGAGAACAAGCTTGACAACGACATTCTCCGCCAGGTTGCCAAATGGCGCAAGGGCGGATACATCGGCGTTACGTTAAAGGAAAATTTTTCCTGGCCTTATCCACTTGGATAGTATGGTCAACAAGCGTAAAAGGAGGAAAACCATGGCAAGGAAAAAAGCCTGCGTGGCTTTGGCGTTGCTTTTCGTATTACTTATCTCTTTGCGGTCTCCGGCTCAAGACTTGTGCTCGGAGCCGGTGAAGACCGAGTTTGGTCTGGTCCAGGGAATGAGCGCTCCGGATGCCGATGCTTGCGAGTGGCTGGGCGTGCCTTATGCTGCCCCGCCCGCAGGTGAGCTTCGCTGGAAAGCTCCGCAGCCGCATCCGGGCTGGTCCGGGACCAGAAATGCCGTGGCGTTCGGGGACAAATGTTCCCAAAAAGCAATGGTTGGCATTTTCAACGCGAGCGGTCTAAAGGGGATGTCTGAGGACTGTCTATTTCTCAACATTTACCGGCCTTACAAAGAAGGCAAATTCCCGGTCATGGTCTGGATTCACGGCGGCGGCTATCTGTTTGGCAGCAGCAACGGATACCCTGGAGAGCGACTTGCTGAATTTGGGGATGTGGTGGTGGTGACCATCAACTATCGGCTGGGGGTGTTTGGATTTTTGGCGGATCGCTCGCTCCGGGATGAGGACCCGAACCAGAGCACGGGCAATTACGGAATTCTGGATATGATCGCCGCGCTCAAATGGGTTAAGAACAACATCCGTAATTTCGAGGGCGATCCCGAAAACATAACAATCTTCGGCGAGTCCGCCGGGTCCTGGGCGGTGTGCACCCTGCTCGCAACGCCCCTGGCTTCGGGCCTATTCGAGCGCGCGATCATGGAAAGCCAGGGCTGCAACGCGAGCGAAGATTTGAAAAAGGGATATGAAAAAGGAGAAAAGATAGCAGCGCATCTGGGCTGCGTTCCGGATAACCTCGCTTGCCTGCGCAAAGTATCCACCCTCAAACTTTTAAACAAGGGCACCCCTAACTTTTTAAAAGAAGGCTTCGGGCTGGTCGCGCATCACGACGGGTATGTGCTTTCTGACTCCCCGCTCAAAATGATCCGCAAGGGAGATTATAACCGCGTGCCCCTGATCGCGGGGAGCAACCGGGACGAGTTTGATGCCGCTCTTTTTCTTTTTGGAGAAATAAACCGCACTCAACCCGGGCAATACAATTATATGCTCCAGCGCAGTCTGGACCTTTCTGATGAAGAATTAAGCCGGGCAATTCAGCTCTACCCGTTGAGCGCATACCAGAATCAGCCCAAGAAGTCATTCGGGAATATTGCCTCCGACTTGAGCATAATCTGTCCGACCTATTTGGGGCTGGCCGCAGTGGCCGGGCATCAGCCGGAGGCCTATTATTACCGCTTTGATTACGACCGGATCAGGTTCATAAAAAAATTGGGCGCGCTCCATTCCATGGAGATCCCGTTCGTGTTCAATGAGGTTGATTCCGGCGCTTACCGCACGCTCTTTTACAAGCATGATCTCGGAGACCGGCGGCAATTGTCAAAAGTGATGATGGGCTACTGGACCAATTTCGCCAAGAGCGGGGACCCCAACGGCCCCGGTCTTCCGGAGTGGCCGAAGTTCGAGCTCAAGGACCAAAAGCTCCAGGTGCTTGACACCAATGTGCGAACCGAAAATGTAAAAATAATAGACCGTTGCTCATTTTGCGACCAGTATCTGGAAACGCATCCGCCCTTCATGGAAACCATGGGCAGGCCGCAGAAAAAGAAATAAATCATTTTCCGCTGATTTTCCGCGGCCGCTGGCGAAAAATAATCTTGGGGACCGGATGGACTGCGAGGGGTCGGGCCTTAGCTTCTGCTACTCTGCGTAGTCCCGCCTTAACCCCGCCTTGAAGCGGGGGGGACGCTACGTAGCACGAGACGTAGCACGAGGCAGTCCAAGCTTGGCGGTTAAGGCCTGACCCCGCCAGCCTTGAAAATCTTGACAAGGTTTGAGCTTTTATCTATAATTGCGATTGCGAGCAGGAGTAGCTCAGTTGGTAGAGCGCCACGTTGCCAACGTGATGGCCGCGGGTTCAACCCCCGTCTCCTGCTCCATGTTTTTCGAGGCGGCATAGCCAAGTGGTAAGGCGACGGTCTGCAAAACCGTTATACACCGGTTCAAATCCGGTTGCCGCCTCCATCAATCCTTCCTGGTCCGGTCTTGGCCAATTGCCGGTCGCCAATTCCTGATATTACTCGCCCTTGCGCGCCCGGGGATCGGAATTGTCCTGTTGCGCCCCGCCTTGGTAGGGATAATTTTTATAGTCGGGATCGAGCTTGACTGATTGCCGGTAGTCGGCTTCCGCGGCCTTCTTGTCTCCCTTGTCCTTCAAGACCATGCCGCGGTAATAATAGAACTGCGCGTCCTTGGGATTCTGCTCGATGGCCTTTGCGAGGTCCGCGACCGCCTGTTTCAGTTGCCGCAGGTCATAGTACGCCAGCCCCCGGTAAAAATAAGCGTAGGTCTCCTCCGGATTGCGCTTGATTGCCTCGTTGAAATCGTCAATCGCGGCGCCATAAACACCCATGCTGAGATATGCGCGGCCGCGGTAATGATAAATGCCCTTGGCAAAAGGGTTGATCTCGATCACGCGCGAATAGTCAATAATTGCGGGGCCGGGCTGGCCGCGGTCAAAATAGGCGATGCCGCGGTCGTAATAGGCGTCGGTCGAATCCGGGTCAAGCTCCAGGGCGCGGTTGTAGTCGGAAATGGACTTGTCCAGGTCCCCGGTCCGGTACAGGAGGCTGCCGCGGTCATAGAACAGATCGGGGTCCTCCGAATAAATTGCGATGGCCTTGTTATAATTCCAGAGCGCGAGCAAGGGCAGTTCCATCTTTTCAAACACCCATCCCAGGTTGTGCAACACGTAGAAATTTCCGGGCGACAGCTCCAGGGCGTTCAGGAAATCCCGGGCCCCTGCGGCGTATTCCCCCTGGTCCACTTGGGCGATGCCGCGGGAGTTCAGAGCATCGTAGTCCGCGCGGTTGAGTTCTATGGTTTTGCTGAATTCCTTGACCGCCAGCTCCAGCTTTTTCCGGCGCTGATAAACCCTGCCCCGGTAATAATAGGCGTTGGCGTAGCCGCGGTCCAGGCTGATCGCTTGAGTAAAGTCTTTCAGGGCCTGCTCCAGTTCATCCTTTTTCTCATAAACCAGGCCCCGGCTGACGTAGGCCTTGGCCAGGCCCGGGCTCAGCTTAACCGATTGGTCGCAATCCTTGAGCGCCGCGTCGAGATCGCCGGCTTCGCGCCGCGACCGGCAACGGAGCCGGAAAGCTTCGGCTGATTTCGGGTCCAGCTTTAGGGCCTGGTTGAACTGCTCAATGGCGAGTTCGTGCTCGCCTTGCAGGTAATAGTTGTTGCCTTTTTTGAGGCGGCTTCCGGCCTGGTCTGCGGGACTGGCGGCCAGGGCCAGGCCAAGGCTCAACAGCGCGAAAAGCGGGGCAATGCGCCTGACCATGGTATAAAATGGAGTCATTTCGGCCGCTTGGCAAGCAGGGGGTTGAGTTCAAGCGCTTGCTTGAAGTCGGCTTCAGACTTCCCGGTCTCGCCCTTTTGTTTTTCAATCAGGCCGCGCTCAAAATAGGCCTCGGCCAAAAGCGGGTTGAGCTCGATGACTTTGGAAAAATCCTTGAGCGCCTGATCCAACTCGCCTCTTTTGACCAGGGCGACGCCCCGGAAGAAGTAGGCGTCGGCGAATCCCGGGAAAAGCTCAATCGCCTTGGAAAAGTCGGCAATGGCCTGTTCAAATTCGCCGCGCTTGTTGCGGATGACGCCCCTTCCGAAGTATGCCACGTCCAGCTCGGGGTTCAGTTCAATGGCCTTGACATAGTCCTTGAACGCGGCCTCCGGGTCTTTGCGGTTCTCGTGGGTGATCGCCCGGTAAAAGTAGGCCTCGAAATTATCCGGCTCCAGCTCCACCGCCTTGTCCATGTCCCGGAGCGCTTCCTCGAGCAAACCCTTCTTGGCGCGGGCCAGGCCCCGGTAGCTCCAAGCCTCGGCCAGCTTGGGATTGATCCGGAGCAGCCGGGTCAGGTAGTCAATGGATTTGTCGAAGTCCTGCTGGTCCGCGGCGACCAGGGCAAGGTTCAAAAGCGCGTCCGCGAATTCCGGCTTGAGTTCAAGCGCCTTTATGAAATCCTTTTCCGCAAGCTCCAGGTCCAGGCTCCGGTGGGCGAGCCCGCGGTAGAAATAGGCCTCGGCCAGGTCCGGCTTGAGCTCAATGGTCTGGTTGAAATCCTTGACCGCTTCCGGGACCCGGCCCAGGCCCGTGAGCGAGATGCCGCGGTAGAGATAATGGTCGGGCGCTTTGGGGTCGAGCGCAACCGCCTTGTCAAAATCTTTCACGGCTTCGTCGAATTTGCCCTGGGAAAAATAGGCCAGGCCCCGGCCGTAATAAGCCGGGGCCGCGTTCGGGTTCAACTGGACCGCCATGTTGAAGCTCTCCAGGGCCAGGGCGTACTGATGTTTCAGCAGGTACTCATTTCCCTGGTCCAGATACCGGCCCGGACTCTTCTTGAACAAAACCACAACTCACTCCGCGAAAGGCATGGGCGCGGGCATTTACTTCCCGGTCCGGGATTGGTTGTTAAATCCTGATCCGCGCCGGCCCGAACTCATGGCTTTTTTTTCGAAGATTTCGGCTTGGCCGCCGGGGTCTTGGCGCGCTGGGATTGCAGTTGCTCGGCTTTTTGCAAGTCCTGTTCAGCCTCCAGGAGTTTGCCTTGCTGTTTTTTAAGTTGTCCGCGGGCGGAATAGGCCGTGGCGAATTGGGGATTGATCGAGATGCACTTGTCATAGCTCTGCATTGCCGGCTCGAACTGTTTAAGGCTGCTATAGGCATTGCCGAGGTTGTAATAGGCCGCGAAATCCCCGGGCTCCAGTTCGGCCTCTTTATTCCAGTCTTTGATCGCAGCCTCCGCTTTCCCTTTCCGGAAATAGATTGCGGCGCGGTTGCCGTAGGCATCGGCGTAGTCCGGCTTCAGCGCGATCGCCCTGTCATATTCCGGGAGCGCCTTGTCCAGCCGGCCCTGGACCGAGTAAACGTTTCCCCGGACGTAAAAAGCCTCTCCGGATTTCGGGTTGAGGGACAGCGCCTTGTCCAGGTCCTTGAACGCAAGTTCGTACTTGCCCTGGCTCTTGTAGGAGCCCGCCCGGTTGAGGTATCCCTCAATCAACTTGGGGTTGAGTTGGATGGCCTTGTCAAAGTCCTTGACCGCCAGGTCCAGCTTAAGCTGCTTATGGTAAATGCCGCCGCGGTTGATGTAAGCCATTGCCATCCCGGGCGCGAGTTTGATTGCCTGGTCAAAATCCTTGAGCGCCAGATCATCCTGGCCCTTCCGGCTGTAAACGTTCCCGCGGTTGTAGTAGGACAGGCCGTTTTTCGGGTCAAGCTCCAGGGCCTTGGAATAATCCTTGATCGCCTCGTCGTGCTGTCCCCGGGCCTGAAGGCAAAGCGCCCGGGTAACGTATGCCCCGGCGTATTTCGGGTTCAACTCCAGCGCCTGGTTGACGTCTTTCAGGGCCAGGTCCAGCTTCCCCTTGGAATAATAAATGTTCGCCCGGTTGAAATACGCCTCGGTAAACCGCGGGTAAAGCTGCAAGGCCTCCGTATAATCATTGAGCGCAAGGTCCAACCGGCCTTGGTCCTTATAGGCGTTGCCGCGGTTGTTAAAAACCTCGGGCAGCAGCGGGTCCAGCTTGATGATTTTGCTGTAAGTGGAGATCGCAAGATCATACTGCCCCTTGCCATAATAGGCATTGCCCTTACGAAACAAATCAGCCGTCGTTTCCTCCACCGCCCAAGCCCCGGAGCATCCCAACACCACTGCCGCCACAATTGCCGGCCACGCCCTCCGCAAACGCAAAATTCTTCTCATGGCTGTTCCCTCTTTGACCGTTTCTGGAATTGAACGTCCACCCTTTTATTACACGATGCCGGCCCGATTGTCAAACCGTTGCTCCAGGCCTGCGGGGTTCAGAACCGGCTTCGAGCTCAAGCGCCGGCAATGGGTTCCGGCTTCAAAGAGGCCTGCGCCCATGATTGCAAAACCCGCGGGTTCGGATACAATTGTCAATACTCAGAGGGGCATAGGAGCCGGCAGTGGACGAGAGAAAAGAACGGTTTTTGAAGATCGCCCGGGAATGCGGCGCGGACCTGGTCGGGATCGCGGCGGTGTCCGAGATCCGGGCGACCTATCCGGAAAGATACGCGACCGACATTCTTCCCGGGGCCAAGTCCGTGGTGGTGGTGCTTGCCCGCCAGCTCCAGGGCGCGATCGCGCAGCACAAGAGCTACAAGCCCGCGATCAAGGACATCCTGATGTGCTACTCGTTCGTTGACCATTCCGCGGCCCGGATCGCGCGCTTGCTGGAAGACCAGGGTTATGAGTCGGTGCACGTCGCGAGCACCATGCCCGTGGAGTTTCTGGGCGGGAGGAATTTCATCGGCGAGTTTTCCCACCGCAACGCCGCCATGGCCGCGGGCATGGGCGTGCGCGGCAAAAGCAACCTCCTGATCACCCCTCAGTTCGGCCCCCGGCACCGGCTGGCCTCGGTGATCACCACCGCGCTTTTGGACCCGGACCCCCCGCTTGCGGAGAGCCCGTGCAAGGGCTGCAAAAAATGCGTGGAGGCCTGCCCGGTCAGAGCGTTCGACAACGGCGCCGGGGATAAGCCGCTGGACGTCATGAAATGCCGGACGGTCCTGACCCGGCCGCTCCTGGGCGGGATGAAGGTTCGAAACCTGGTGCGCTCCATGTTCACGACCACGGACTGGATCGGAGAAGTCACCCAAACCCTGATGCTGGGATACCATTCGTCCTGCCACGCCTGCATGGCGGCGTGTCCCGCGGGCAAGATCAAAAAGCCGGAGCAGGCATGACCATCAGCCCCGCGCAACTGGTGACCATTTTCATCATGCTCTTCGCGGTAATCGACCCGTTCGGGGGCGTGCCGGTGTTCCTGGCCGTGACCGGGAACCAGAAGGCTTATGGCCGGACGGCCCTGAAGTCCTGCGGCTTCGCTTTGATCGTGCTGGCGGCTTTTCTGTTCGCGGGCAAATGGATCCTGGAATTCTTCGGCGTCTCGATCCCGGCGTTCCAGGTCGGGGGCGGGATCGTGATCTTTCTCACCGGGCTGCCCATGCTCTTTGCCTACTCGGTTTCCATGAAGGCGTTCATGGGCGCGCCGGAGAAGGCGGAGCCGGGCGAGGACGTCTCGCTGGTGCCGCTGGCGGTGCCGATGCTGGCGGGTCCGGGAGCGATCACCACGGTGCTGGTGCTTGGCGCCCGCCACCCTTTTTTCGCGGGCAAGATCGCGGTCCTGGCCTGCGTCTTCATGGTGCTGGCGTTCACCGCGCTCTTGTTCTGGCAGGCGCAAAAAATCTTTCGGCTGATCGGCCAGACCGGACTCAACTTCGTCACCCGAATCATGGGACTCGTCCTGATCGTGCTGGCCGTGCAGTATATCCTTTCCGGGATCAAAGACTTTTTCCATTTTTGAACAGGCAGGGTATGATCAAAGAGGCGGTTTGTTAGTGTCATGAGGAGAGGTGAGCGGGTATGATCGGCTCTGACAGGGAAAACCGGATTATCGCCACGGTCAGTTATATCCATCAGCGCACCGGCTTCATCGACCCTCCCTTTTCCCTCAAAAGCTTCTTCGACCAGTTCTCCGGGTTCAAGGTCATCGGCGCCAAACTCCCGCCGGGATACGACGGCGAACTATTGGTGAGGGGCGAAGAGAAGATCATCCGCTACCGGATCGAGAACCGGGACCCCAGCACCAGGTTCACCATTGCCCACGAAATCGCGCACTCTTTCCTCCACCAGCGCGAGGCCTGGCACTGCAAGGTGGGCCGCCGGTTCCGGATTTACGAGCCGGCCAAGTCGGTTCCCAAGGAAACCGAGGCTGATTTTTTTGCGCTCGAGATGCTGGTGCCGCTGCCCATGCTCAACCGGATCGTGCACCCGCTGGAGAAGCTGAGCGCAAAGGAGCTGAACTCGTTGAGCAGCGAGCTGGCGCAGCTTTTCGGGATCAACACCGTTACCATGAAGAGCCGGCTCAAGGACCTGGCCATCTACCGGAAATTTGATGAAGCGGAATGGATCTAGGAGAAAATCAAGGGCTCTGGCCTCAGCATCGCAGTCCGGGCTTCTGCGAAGAGGCCTGACCCCCCAAAATAAAAAGCCTGCCCCCCGCCGCGTTTGGGGCCCGGAAAGGTTCGCCGCCAGCAGATCCGACTTGGACAATTACCTGTTCCTGCTCTCCGCCCGAGACAAGCTCCGCGATTTCCTCCGGGAAAAGGGCTACCTCGAAATCCTGGTCCCGGTAATGTCGCCGGAGACCGTGCCCGACCTCAACCTGGAATCGTTCGCGGTCAAGTTCCAGTCCGTTTTCCAGCGCGGGCAAAAAGCCACGCTCTATCTTCAGACCTCGCCGGAACTCATGCTCAAGCGGCTTTTGGCTTCCGGGTTTGAAGCCATTTTCTACCTGGGCCCGGTCTTCCGCCAGGGCGAGTTCGCGGAAAAGCATCATCCCGAGTTCACCATGGCCGAATGGTACCGCGCGCGGTCCGGCTACCAGGACCTCATGGCCGAAATCGAGGAAATGCTGACCACCAGCTTTTCCGTGCCCGGACCCATCCCCAGGATGACCATGCGCCAGGCCCTGGTCCAGGCCGCGGGGATTGATTTCATCGAACTGCAAAATCCCGGCCGGCTCGCCCGGGCCCTGGCCCGAAAGACCGGCGGTTTCGACCCCAAAGACATGGACTTCGGCGAACTCCTGGAATTCGCAATGGTGCAATGGCTGGACCCCTGGCTCGAAGGACAAGCGGCGATTTTCATTTACGACTGGCCCGCGGAGTTCTCAATGCAGGCCCGGCTCAAGCCCGGCGAGAAAAAAATTTGCGAGCGGTTTGAACTCTACCTCCACGGAATCGAAATCGCCAACGGTTACACCGAGTCAACCGACGCCGCGGAAATGGAAAAACGATTTCGCGCCGAAGCGCAAAAACGAAAAAACCTGAAGCGCAAGCCCTTGCCCATTCCCCAGACTTTTCTCCGCAGCCTCAGCCGGCTCCCGGCCTGCGCCGGGGTCTCGCTCGGCCTGGAACGGCTCTGCCTGGCCCTGCTCGGCCTTGACAACCTCGACCGCATAATGCCCTTCCGCGAGCTTTAATGGGGTCAGAGCTAAACATTAAACATTATATTTCCGGCGAAACGCCTAAGTCCAAATTCAAGCTTTGATCCCGACAAGCTAATAGAGTGCGAGGTTGCGCAGGCCGTATTCGACGGTTTCCCGGAGCGAGCGGTTGGTTGCGCGGCGGTACTGGGCGGCGATGGAAACCAGAAATACGGTCTGGAAGAGAGGATTGGCCGGAAGCTTGACCAGCTTTTTGATCATGCGCTCCGCTCCGGGGCATCTGATGGCGAGCGCGTAGAGCTTGTGCAGGTTTTCCAGGAGCCTTGTTTCAGGGCTCTTAAGCGGGCTTTGGCGGAAATAGCTGCCGGAAAGGTTCTGCTCCAGGTCTTGCCTGGAGGCCAGCCCTTTGCGGACCGCCTCTTCTCCCAGCGCGGTGCCGGGATAAGGCTGAAAAATGCTGAACCTGGGAAAATCCACCTCCAGCTCGCGGTTGAGAGCAATAGTCTCGAGTCCCTGGTCCAGGCCTTCTCCGGGCAGTCCGAGCATGTTGTAGCTCAGGACTTTGACGCCCTGCTCCTTGAGTCGCCTGACCGCGGCGCGAATCTCCTCCTTGCTCACCTTCCGGCCCAGGAGCTGCTCGCGGAGTTGATCATTTCCGGACTCAATGCCCACTTGGGCGCAGTAGCACCCGGCCCTGGCCAGCCGCGAGGCGAAATCCTGGTCGACCTGTTCGGGCCTGAGGTTGACTATAAATGGCAGCCCGATTTCGCGGGGGTATTGGTCCAGGAACTCGTCGGCGAATTCCCGGTTCAGCCCGAAGCTGTCGTCCGCGAAATTGACGGTCCTGGTGAAATGCCGCATTTGTTTCAGTTCCGCGATCACGTTGGTTGCGGACCGCTGGCGCACGTATTTTCCCTGACCGCGGTAATATTCCCTGAGCGCGGCGTTGAAGCAATAGGCGCAGTTATACGGGCATCCCCGGCAGGTGAGCACCCGTTGCATCCCCATCCTGCGGTAGTAACCGTAGCGGAAATAGAGCCGGCGGTCCGGGAACGGGACCTGGTCAAGGTCTTCAACCAATTTTCCGGGGGGATTGAACTTGCTTTGACCCGCCTGCTTATAACCAAGTGAAGGAACCCCGGAAAGGTCTTCGCCGCGGCGCAAAGCCAGGACCAGCCCGGGCAGACTATCCTCAGCCTCGCCCCGGATGATGAAATCGACCGCGGGATGCGCGAGCGCCTCCGGAAAAAAAGTCGGGTGCGGACCGCCCAGAACCACCTTCGGCTTGAGAAAGGGCCTGGCCTTTGCCAGCAACTCGAGCGCGGCCTGGTGTCCGGCGCCGGCCAGGGAAACCGCGACCAGTTCGGGCTCCACCCGTTGCGCCTCCTTGAGCAGCGTCCTTGGCGAGCGCGTGATCACGACCTGGGCGCCGATGCCCCGGGCCTTGAGCGCGGCCGATAGATACATGATCCCGAGGCGGTCGAGCCAGTCGGTTTGGAGGAAAAGTATTCCGGGCATTTTCAGCGGGGGGCCAGATTGAGAGTGGCGATTGAGCTTTCCACCACCGGCCGCCAGGTGTAAAACAAATTCTCCTGGCAAACCCAACTCACGATCAGCACGCGGTTGATGTCCGAAATGTAGCGGGTTTCGATCAGCGACTTGTTGGGCCCGGTCTTGAAAATGATTTCGGTGCGGAGCACGGTGTCTTCCCGGAAGCGCTCGAAGTTGCAGTACCTGAGGGCGCTGGCCGGGACCTGCTCCAGCATTCTTTTCATCATGGTCTCCATGCTGTCGCGGAACTCGTAGTTGATGAGCATGGGGTTCCTGGTGGGGATGACCTTCACCAAAATATAGGCCTCGGAATAAGGCTCGGTCAGTTTGACCGTGAAGTTGGGATCGGAGTTGTCCACACCCCACCCCTTGGGCGGCCGGATGGAAAAATTGTTGATGACGTCTTTATAGACCGGGCCGAGTTCAAAGGTGACCTTGGAATAATCCCGGGCCGGGAGCAGCTCGTATTGGTCTTCTCCCGCGGCCATCCCGGTCTTGTTCTGGATCTGCTGGACCTGGAACTGGGCGTAGGCGTTTTTGGGGTCCATGGACAGGGCCTTCTGGTATTCGGCCAGGGCCTCGCGGTATTTGCCCTGTTCAAAGAAGCGGTCGCCGTTTTGGAGGTAGGGGGTTGCGGGGTTGGCCTGCGGCGCCTGGCTTTGAACGCTCCCGGCCGCGATAATCAGGCAGAGCCCGGCAAGCGCCGCGGCTATTTTAGCTTTTGCCTTCACAGCATTCCTCCAGCAGGTTCTTGACGGATGCAACGTTTTCCAATCCCAGCACCTTTTCAGAGACTTGTTTCGCCCGGTTTGTTCCGAGCCCGGGCGAGGCCTCTTGGCAAAACTTTCCCAGGACCAGTTCCCGGCGCAGCTCCAGGGCCTGGCCGGGCCCGCCGTTCGGGATGTCCTGCCGGTGCTCGTAAACCTTTCCGTCCGCGAGTGTGACCTTGACCCTGGCGCTGAAAGGCATGGTGAAATTCTCCAGGTCCGCGTCTCCCAGGCTCCAGCCCGGCCTGCTTGTGAACAAGGAGCCAAGCAGCTTCCAGAGAATCCTTCCCGCGCGGCTCAAGTGTTGGGAGGCCGGCTGTTCGCGCAGGAATTTGAGGACATCCTTCCGTTCCAGTCCCATCCTGCGGCCGTACTGCCGGTTGATCCGCTTTTGCGCGTGGAGCAGCCCGCGGATGCTCAGGGTGCGGACCAGTCCCGATATTTTAAGCGCGGGCTCCATTTGCCGCACCATCTCCACGGTCATGCCAAGGTTGTGCTCCAGAGTGACCCTGGAGGCGAGGGACTTGACCTGCTCGGCATTGCGGGCAAGGTTTTCATCGGTCAGCTCCGCGCCGGTGAGCCGGCCGTGGATCAGGGCCAGGGCCACGTTTCCGGGTATGGAAAAATTCACGCTCACGGGATTGAGCGGGTCAAAGCTGATCCCCGACTTGCTCAGCCGATCCATCTCCACGGTCAGGCCGGTGGCCTCGACCAAAACCTCCGCGACCTTTTCCAGGGTCAACTTTTCGCCGGTGTCTTTTTCATAGCGGCGCATGATTTCGAAAACGGCGTCCACCGTGGTGTCGATGTATGCGCAGCCGGGATAGATTTTGTAGGCGAGGGTGTCGGTGACCCATTGTTTTCCCAGGCCGCTGACCATGGCGGTGAGCGGGTAGTATGCGAATTGGTTGAAAAATCCCAGCTGGTTTTCCAGGATGTCGAGCGCTCCGGTGAAGCCTTTTTGGGCGAGGAAAGCGGCCTGGAGTCCGACCATGGTGGGGTTTGCGCCGGTGAGCAGTTTGGAGTCCGGGCCCATGAACCCGGGGTAGAGCACGTAGGTTGGCTGGTAAAAGCTTATGGCCATGGCGTGCGCGGTTTTTTCCGGGGAAAGCCCGAGCAGGCGCGAGCCGGCCGCGGCGGCGCCGATCAGGTGGATGAAGCTCCAGCCCTGGCCGTTGTGCGGGCCGAGCAGGACGCTGGCGCCGATCCGGCCTTCGATTTCATTGGCGATGATTTGCGCGGCCAGGATTTCCCTGGGAGCCGAGCCCAAGAGCTCTCCGGTGAGCAAAGACGCGGACACCGCGGAATGCCCGGTGTGGCCGAACAGGAGGTAGCAGTCGTAGTCCTGGGAGACGGATAGCCCGGCCCAGCAGAACGCGGCCGCGGAAATGGACACCCGCTCGCCCGACGGGATCAAGATGCTGTTTCCCGGCCCGTAAATGCTCCTGGCGGTCTCGCACAGTATTTTGCCCGCGCGGGTCCTGGCCCCGGAATGGATGGCGCCGAGCACGCTCAGGATTTGGAGCTTGGCCTTTTCAACCACGCGTGGAGGGATGTCCTCGAATCTGAGCGCGCACGCCCACTCGGCCAATTCCTGGAGCATAGTCCTGGTATTTGCCGTTGCCATTGCTTTTTGCTCCCGCCTTATTTGCTCGTGGCCAGATACTTAAGCCGCGGTTCTCCTTTGTCAATGATCTGGTCGTTGATCAGCACGTATTCGGAATCGGCGAAAAAGGCCTTAAGGTCCCTGCTCTTGGCGAATGCTTCAGCCTCGGAGGGCTTGACTCCCCAGACCAGCACTCCCGGCCCTTTCTCCGGTTGGACCTGGATGATCCAGAAATCCACGCCCGCCTTGAACGCGGGGTTTTCGAGCAGGACGAGGAAAGCCTGGCTTGCCGCATTAACGGCCTTGTCCAGGGAATAGTCCGGGAAATATGCGACCAGGTTGACGGTGGGCGAGATTTCCTTGTAAATCCTGATCTTGTCATTGACCAGCCCGGGCAGAGCCTGCTTCAATGGCGCCGGCACCGGGTACTCCTCAACCTTGGGGCTCTGGTATTGCGCTTTGGCCTGATCCTGCTTCCCGGCGCCTTCCTCCTTGGGACGGGCGCAGCCGAGCGCAAAACCCGCCAGCGCCGCGCACGCCACCAACAACGCCAATTTTCTCATCGAGCGGCCTCCTTGTGCTTTCTTCAATTCTATTTTATCTCCAGGATATTCTCAACCTCTTTGGCCAGCTTCTTGGCCGAGAACGGAATTTCCAGATAAACGTCGCCCCCGGGCTCGGAAGAAAAATTCTCCCGGTCACCTTCCTCCAACAGGCAGACCACCGGGATCATCTGGCTCTCTTCCTTGCGCTTGAGCCGCTGGTAAACCTCGCCGGCGCTGATCCGGTCCAGCCGCGAATAGAGGATGATCAGGTCCGGCCGGAATTCTTCCACCCGAACCAGCCCCTCAAAGCCGTCCCGGCAAAGCCAGACCTTGAAGCCCGCGGCATTCAGCGGGGAACTCACCTGCTCGGCCAGTTTCGGATCGGGCAGCACCGCCAGGATTCCCGCGCGCCGCGCCAGCTTGTCGGCTTTTTTCAGAGCCGTGCTCACCGCGTCGCGGGCAAACGGGATGAACTCGTACCTGAGCCAGTTGAGTATCAGTTCCTTTTCCCGCGCCTCGCCTCCCGCGCTCACCAGGTATCTCAGTTCCGGGATGTAAAACACGCAGGCAAACGCGTTGTCTTTGGATTCGCTCAGATATTCCTCCAGGCCGCGCACCAGGACCTTGAACCCGTTTTCCCGGCCCGACTCCAGGGTCCTGGCCATCAGCTTTGACAGGGCCGAGGTATTGGCGTCCTCGTATGAATACACCTCCTGCTGCCTGGAATCCTCAAGCCGGAAGACAAACTTCCCATCCAGACCGTGGATAAAAGGCACCACCAGCTTCTTGAGCTCGTCGTGAAATATCCGCTCGAATTCCGCCCAGTCTATCTCCACGTTTTCCGCCGGGGGCTTCCGGTTTTTCACCATCCGGAAAATGCCGCTGCGGAAAGCCAGGCAATTGTAAGCCGCCTGTTTCCCGCGCAGACTCCGGCACGCCGCGGCCACCATTTTGCCTTCCCGGAAATAATAATGGCCCTCTTCCGCCATGCACTTGATCCACAAATACATGGGCAGACGCGACTTGGCGAGCTCGCCCAAAAGCTCGAGCATGCTCTCCTGGTCGAGCCGGCCCACCGCCTCGCCCCGGTCACGCAACTGCGCGAACTTTACCACCAGCTCTTCCCGCTTTCCTGCAAAACTTCCCGGACCTTCTTCACCAACTGGTCCGGGAGAAAGGGCTTTTCAAAAAAGGCCTCCACCCAGACGTTGTAAAGGAACCAGGTAGCCGGGTCTTTTTTCTTGAAGGTCAGGACCATGATCTTGATCGGCTCCAGCCTGGGGTTGTTCTTCATCCCCTGCACGAACTTGTAGGCGTCCAGCCGCGGGTGAAGGATGTCCAGAATGATCAGTTCCGGCTGGCGCTCCACCAAGGCATCCTTGATGTCCTGGTCGTCCTCCGCAAACAACACCCTGGTGCCCAAGGGCTCGAGCTTGATCTTCAAAAGCTCCCGGATGAACGGCTCCGGGTCAATGACCAGGATCTTAGGGATGTCTGTTGGCATTTAAGCCGGTCCTGAGGCTTGGTTAGACTTTATCACGACTTGACCGTGCTAAGAAAGTTTCTTTTCCGCCCATTGCCGAAATTGCTTTACCAGTTGCAACATGTCAGACCGGCTTAATGCCGGCCCCTTCTCCTCTATGAAGAAATCATATCTATATTCAACGGCGAAAGGCGCCAGGGAGTTAAGGGATTCGAATTTTTCAGGGACTGGGCATCCATTATTCTTTAACAGGGCCATTAACTTGACCATATCGTGAGTTCTGGGTATCCGCAGCGACCGGCTGGCCAGAAGCGCTTTCATAATTTTCTCCGCGGCTTGCTGACAGTGGAAACCAATCAATTCGTCGGCGATTTCCTGGTCTGCGATCAATTTCTCCGCCAGCAGCTGGTCCTGTCCGGCTTTTTTCATATAGCGCTCGGCAAGCTCAAGCTGCGCGGTCATAGATCAGCCTGCCTTCCCGGACAGCCTCGAAGATCAGATTGCCGGGGACGCCCTTCCATTTCTCCAGGTCCTTTTCGCTGATCACAATAAGGTCCACCGCGATATCGAGCGGGCGCAAAAGGTCTCTCAAGCGCACACTTTCCGATCTACGCTCCTTGCCCGCCCTGATCACCACCAGCAAATCGAAATCACTGTCCTTGTCCGCGCCCTTTCTCGCGCGTGACCCGAACAGCAATATTTTTTCGATCCCCGGCTCCCGGCTCAAAATCTGCCGGATCTTCAGGATCATTTTGCCGGATTTCTTGCCCCTGGTATTTGCCACAGGCACATTATAACACCTTTTGTCCCCGGCTTTCCAGCCGGGATTGCTTTCCGGAAATTGTCTGATTATTTCCCCGGCTTGGGCTCGACTTCCCAGCTGAAATACGCCCGGTCCTGCGAAAACAGGCTCCGGCGCTTCTTGGCCATCTTGTAATATTCCCAGCGCTCGGCGCTGAAATACTCGGGCTGCAACTGATAAACCTTCCTGGCGCCGAGCTCCTCCGGCGAGATCAGCGCGAACATATGGTTCCAGGTAATGGTCTCAAAATAGACCGGGGGCTTGACGTTCTCCGCTTCCCTGCCCTGGTGGTTCTGCTTCACCTTGTTGCCCTTCTTCTCGACCTCCGCGCTTTCATACCTCACCCGCGCGATCTCCCCGCTCTGCTTGTCAATCACCAGCTCCACAACCTCGATGTCTTCCGGCCCGAAAATCTTCTTCTGCAGCTTGAGACCGCCGGTGTAAAAGACCTTGTTGAACGCCGCGGCCAGGCCCTTGGTCTCGTCTTTTTCATAGGGCCAGGAAACGTGGTAAGCGATGAAAATGCGGCCGGGGGAATCCGCCATCAGGTAATACAAATGGTCCGGAGCCGGCTCGATCCCCTCGCCCTGCGCGATCACCGGCGCATACCTTTCCGCCAGCGCCTGGTCCTGAAACAGCTTGAGCTCCCCCTGCTCCGGCGGCCAGACGTAGCCCGAGAAAAGGCTTCCGGCCAGCACCGCCAAAGCCACCACCGGCCCGAATTTTTTCATCCCCTGATCTCCACCCATCTCGGGTCCCTCCTTTCAAAACTCGCCACGCGCGAAAACCCGGCCTGCTTCGCCGGCTACAGCGCCTGCTGCACGCCCGCGGCCAGTTCCTCACAGCGGTGCGCGTCCGAGCCGATGGTAATAATCTCCCCGCCCAGTTCGCGGTAGAGCTTGACCAGCTCCAGGTCCGGGTAGGGCCGTCCGGCCGGCTGCCGCCATCCCGAGCTGTTGATCTCCAGCGCCATCCCCCGGCGGATCAGCCCTTCAAGAATCTTCCGGACCCGGCCGTAATGCGGCCGCCAGTCCCAGTCCGGGAGCAATTCCAGCGCGTACCTATAATTATGTCCAGATGCGCGAGCCCGTCAAAGAGCCCGCTCTTGACCAGCTCCAAGGTCAGTTCGAAAAACTCCCGGTAACATTCTTCCGCGCCGTCTTTCGCGAAAAACTCGCGGCAGCCGTCAGGCTCGCTGACCGTGATGTCCTCCCGGACCAGGTGAACCGCGCCCAGGATAAAATCATAGTCCTTGCCCGAGAGATACTCCAAAATCTCTTTCCTAACCGACGGCAGGTATGAAACCTCCACCCCCATCCGGAGCTTCAAAGCCGGAAAATCCTTTTGCGCCGCGAGTATCTCTTCGCGGTATTTCTCGTAGTCGTGCAGTCCGCAATGGGGATCGGCTTGGCAGAGGTCCAGGTGCTCGGCGAACCCGATTTCAACCACCCCCGCCTTTGACGCCTGCTCGCAATAATCGCGGATGCTGGACTCGGCGTCGTGGCTGATCAGGCTGTGCACGTGCATGTCCAGCACCGCTTGCCCCTAAGATCTCGCCCGGAAGGCAACGCGCCCGGGAGGATGCCTCATCCTCCGGAATAAAATCCAGACAAACCCGAAGACAAACCCGCCCACGTGCGCCCAGTAGGCCACTCCGCCCTTGCCCGCGGCGCTTGCGGGCAGGGCCAAAAGCTGGAACGCGAACCAGAGCACAATCATAAACCAGGCCGGGATTCGGGCGGTGGTTAGAAAATAAAAAACCGGGATGAGCACGTGCACCCGGGCCCGGGGATAGAGCAGGAGATAAGCCGCGAGCACTCCGCTGATCGCGCCGCTGGCCCCCACGGTCGGGATGCGCGAACCCGGGTTGAAAATCAAATGCGCGCCCGCGGCCGCGGCCCCGCACAAGAGATAGAAAATCACGAACCGGACGCGCCCCAGGTAATCCTCCACGTTGTTCCCGAAAATCCAGAGGTAAAGCATGTTGCCGGCCAGATGCATCAGCCCGCCGTGCATGAACATGGAAGTCAAAAGGCTCAGGTACGGCGGGATGGAATGAGGATAAGCCGGGAGCCGGCCGTAATAATGGAGGGAGTTCGCGGCAAAGTCCCGGAACGGGAGGTTGACGTGATGGAAGATTTCGTAAGGGATCATGCCGAACTCGAACACCGCGGCCTGGTAGGCCATGTCCCCGGAGAGCCGGAACAAAACCCAGACCACGACGTTGATCACGATCAGCGCCACGGTGATGACTGGAAAATGCCGGGTGGGGTTGTCGTCTCGATACGGGATCATTCAAGAATTTCCTCTAAACCCGCATCCAGCAGACGCCGGCCGACCGCAAAAGTCCATGCCCGGCCGGCCTTGACCTCCCCGGTCCGGCGCAAGAGCACCATCTCAACTCTTCCGTCAACTGACTTTTTGTCCTTGAAAAGGTACCCGAAAAATTGTTCCCGGCCCTTCTTGCCCTTGATTTTTCCGGCCAGCTCCCCGGACAAAAGCGGCGGGAAACCCAGCGCGTCCATCAGCATGTTTTGTTTCTGGGCGTCGCTTTGGGAAAGGAATCCCATATCGACCGCGATCCTTGCCGCGGCGCGCATCCCGAACGAGACCGCGAACCCGTGGAGGAGCTTGTAACCGCTGAGCACTTCCAGGGCGTGGCCAAAAGTGTGGCCGTAGTTAAGAATTTTCCGCTCGCCCGAAATCTCCCGCTCGTCCTTCTCGACCACCGCGGCCTTGACCCCAAGCGAGCGGACAAGCGTGGCCGCAAGATCAGCAGTCCGCAAGTCCAAAATATGCCGGCCGTGTTTCCATAAAAGTTCGAAAAGTCCGCGGTCGCGGATCAGCCCGGCCTTGACCATCTCGGCCATGCCGTTCAAGCGGTGGTCCTCGGGCAGGGTCTTGAGAAAGTCCAGTCCGATGTAAACCGCCTTGGGCTGCCAGAACGCTCCGGCCAGATTTTTGCCGGAAGCCAGGTCAATGCCGACCTTGCCCCCGATGCCGGCGTCGGCCATGGCCAAGAGCGAAGTCGGAACCTGGACCCAGGGCACTCCGCGCATGAAGCTCGAGGCCACAAACCCGGCCAGGTCTCCGACCACGCCTCCGCCCAAGGCGATCACGCAGTCGCTCCGGTTGTAGCCCTGATCGATCATGCCCTTGACCAGCCGGAGCCAGACCTCCGGACACTTGCTCCGCTCGCCCTCCGGAAAATAAAACGAGCAGGCCTCAATCCCGTTTTCGCAAAGCATCCCCAGCAGCCGGCCGGCGTAAAGGTTGACCACCCGCGAGTCCGTGACCAGCGCGTATTTCCGGCCCAGGGGACGCGACTTGAGCGATTTCACCAGGGCCGGGAGAATATCGGCATCGATCAAAACCGGATAGGAATCGTCAAGCTCCCGCCGCAGCTTTATGGAAAACGTTTTCATCATCCGCTGATTTTATCACAGGCGGATGAATTTGAAACCCGGCAGTTCGGCACTCGGGAACCCTGTCCTACGAAGTCTCTGATCGCTTGAGCCCTCGTGGGACGAAGTAGGATCGCGATTCGGGACTCGGAATTCCGGGCTCAGCGCATTCTTCAATGTGCGCTTGTCCGCCGTAGCTTTAGCGAAGGCGGAAGCGGCTTCAGTCCCGATTCCCGCTTTGCCCTTTCTTTTGCTAAAATGGAAACAACATGGGCATGAGGATAAACATTGCAGTGCTTTTGACCGCTGTTTTTTTCGCAACTCCGGCCAACGCTCAACTGCCTGCTCCGGGCTTCAGCCTTTTATGGGAAAAAGGCGACATTCGGATAGCAAACGTCACGCACACCCGGTACGTCAAGACAATTGCTTTCAGCCCGGACGGGACCCTCCTGGCCTCGGGCAGCGAGGACGAGACCATCCGGGTCTGGGACGCAGCCACCGGCAAGCTGCTTAAAATCTTCCGGCCGCAAAGCAAGGTCCACTCGGTTGCTTTCAGCCCGGACGGAAAAATTCTCGCCTCCGGCTGCGGAGACGGCGCAATCAAACTCTGGGACGTGCCAAAAACCGCGTTCCTCCAAAGCCTCTCCGGGCACACCAGCGAAGTGCTCTCCGTAGCCTTCAGCCCGGACGGGGCAACCCTCGCCTCCGGAAGCGGGGACTACACGGCCCGTCTTTGGGACGTTTCAAGCGGGGCGATGCTCAAGGTTTTGAAAGGACATATATACGGGGTTTCGGGCGTGGCCTGGACCCCGGACGGAAAGATGGTCGCCAGCGCGGGTTCGGACAACAGCATCAAATTGTGGGACGCTGCCGGCGGGGCCTGCCTCAAGACCCTGACCGGCCACGGCCTGGCCGTGATCTCCCTGGCCGTAAGCCCGGACGGAAAAATCCTGGCCTCCGGCAGCGCGGACAATTCAATCAAGCTCTGGGAAATACCCTCCGGCAAACTCATCAATACCCTCACCGGGCACCAGAACTGGGTTTGGTCCGTGGCCTTTAATCCCGCAACCGTAATGCTCGCTTCCGCAAGCTCCGACAAAACCGTCCGACTCTGGAGCCTCAACTCAACCACCCAAACCGGAAGCCTCCCGCCTTTCCAATTCTTCATCTATTCAATCGCCTTCAGCCCCGACGGAAAATCCCTCGCAACCGCATCCTGCGCCTCCCAAGACATCACCTACGAATGCAGACTCGGAAACATCAGGGTTTACCGAGTTCCGGCGCAATGGTGAAGATGGTAAAGTTGCAGGAGTCCGGGGAACATTTTGCCCATCATAATGTTTAATGTTTAGCTGCGACCCCATCGAATCGCTAGTCGTTTGGCGATTGGATCGCCAAACAAATCTCAGATCTCAAATTTCAAATTTCAGAAAGGGCCGGAAAACCTCCAGCCCTTTTATTTGGTCTCCTTTTCTATATGTTGTGATCTAATTTGACAATTCCTCAAGTTCTTGTTATAAGATTTCGCAATGGCAAGATTACCGTCTCCAATAATGCTCCAATTCAAACGCTCCAAAGAAGAGATTATGCAAGGAGAGTTTTTCGATCCGGAAGGTTTTGTTTCGCCAGGCCGCAAGCGGCGGAAAAGGATAGGCTTTGGCTGGTATGGCGGAAAATATAATCACCTCGAATGGCTATTGCCTTTATTGGCAAAGACGCGGGAGTATTGCGAGCCGTTCGGAGGCTCGGCCGCGGTGCTTCTGAACCGGCAGCCCGCGCAGGTGGAGACCTATAATGACCTTGACGGGGAACTGGTCAATTTTTTCCGCGTATTGAGAGATCAAAAGGACAAATTGATCGAAGCTCTTGCTTTGACTCCGTTCTCGCGCGAAGAGTTTTATCTGATCCAGCGGGGTCAGAGCTCTAGTTAATACTTAAGGGGTATATTGTGATCCAGCGGGGTCAAAGCTCTAGTTAATACTTAACTATGATCCGGTGGGGTCAAAGCTCTAGTTAATACTTAACGGCGATATGTGGGCTTGCCCTTGTGATCCTGGTGATCCTGGGGTCATGATCCTGGGGTCGGGCCTCCACGGAAGCGGATAAACGTTAAACGAGAAACGAGAAACGAGAAAGGAGAAAAGTTTCGCCCCATCCCTGGCTACTGACTTCTGACTACTATTCTGGACCCCTGTGATTTACCTTTTCGCACCTTCGAAAACTGCCGAAAACTGCCTGCAAGCTGTTGATAATAAA
>Ga0315274_10000445_pt1 | contig 65211 bp, 51 predicted proteins | sample YL17G02_20_MG_FD_203700 | JGI IMG/M metagenome (GOLD analysis project Ga0315274, IMG submission 203700) | Sediment microbial communities from Yellowstone Lake, YNP, Wyoming, USA - YL17G02_20 | ecosystem: Environmental > Aquatic > Freshwater > Lake > Sediment | place: USA: Wyoming | collected...
AACCTAAACGGCAATCCCATCTCGGTGATCACGGCGAGCGTGACGCCGGAGTGGGACGACGGAAACGTCTGGACCGCCTGGATCAACTATCGGCGCGGACAGCTTGATGTCTATGCCTCTCAGCAACCGGTTCGGCCCGCCACACCAATGCTCAGCTACGCGATCGACATCCCAGGACTCCTTGGCCAGGACACTGCGTATGTCGGACTCACCGCGGGCACCGGTTCCTACTATTGCGACCACGACATCGTGAACTGGAGTTTCACCGCCGTTCCCGAACCCATCTCCGTGGCCTTCATGGGCAGCGCCTTCTTCGGCGTAGTCGCATGCCGCTGGCGGCGCCGGACGAAGGCAAGCTAGCCTGAGTGCCGTCCCTCCACACCGCACGAGGATTCCGCCGCCGAGGCGCGAGAATGTTCGAGGTGGCGGGGTCACACCCACTGATAGCAATTATCGCAGTGGCGCTTCAGACGCGGTGCCTGGAGCACGCAGCTTGGCATCGGGCAGAAGCTGGGCTATACTTCCTGTGCGTTCCGAGGGATCGGACTTGCGCTTCCGCGCCCTGGCGTTCAAGGAGAGAGCCGATGGCGGTCGTGTGCGTCTTCGAGGATGACCGTCACGCCGACCTGCTGCCGCTGGTCTACTGCCGCCCGGTCTACGAGCTGCGCTGCGGCATCAGCAGCCTGCTCGACAAGATCCTGCGGGCCTACCCCGGCCAGAAGTTCGCGCTCTTCTGCCGCGAGTACCTGGCCGAAACCCTCCGCCAACGCACGACGTGCCCCGTGAACGACATCCCAGGCGACCAGGATGTCCTGTTCCTGAACGGCCGGCTGCTCATCGCCGACGCCATCCCGCTCGACGGCCCGGAGGAGCTCGGGGTGTGCAACGGCTCGGTGGTCTACGCGCGGCTGCGCGCCAAGACCGCCGCCACGGTGAAGAACAGGCTCTTCCTCGAGGGCACGGTCGAGAAGTCCCTCCCCCACACGATGCGCCACGTGGATTGCAAGGCGACGCTGCTGCGCTACTACTGGGAGATCATCAATCACAACGAGGAGGAGCTCGTCCGCGACTTCAATGCCCTCGCCTCCCCAGGCCAGATTCTCGGCAAGGTCTACGAGGGCTCCCACCTGCTGGGCAAGGAGAGCATCTTCATCGGGGAGGGGGCGAAGATCAAGCCCTGCTGCGTGCTGGACGCCGAGGACGGCCCGATCTACATCGGCGAAGGCGTGACCGTGATGCCGAACACCTGCATTCAGGGGCCGGCCTACGTCGGCCCGAAGTCCACCATTCAGATGGCGGCGCGGCTCCGCGAGGGCTCCAACATCGGCGAGGTGTGCAGGGTCGGCGGCGAGATCGAGAACTCGATCATGCACTCGTACTCGAACAAGCAGCACGACGGCTTCCTCGGCCACGCCTACGTGTGCCAGTGGGTGAACCTCGCCGCCGACACGATCAACAGCGACCTGAAGAACACCTACGGCACGGTGCGCGTCCAGCTCCCGCACAAGCTGGTGGAGACCGGCTCGATGTTCGTCGGGTTGGCGATGGGCGACCACTCGAAGTCGGCCATCGCCTCGACGTTCATCACCGGCTCGGTCGTCGGCTTCTGCTGCAACGTCGTGACGAGCGGCTTCCCCCCGAAGTTCCTCCCCTCCTTTTCGTGGCTCACGGACGCCGGCTGCTCCCCCTACTCGCCGACGACGGCGGTCGAGGTTGCTCGTCGCGTGCTCGCCCGCCGCAAGAAGGAGATGACGGAGGCCGACGTGGCCCTCTTCCACAAGCTCTACGATCTGACTCAAGGGGAGCGCGACACCTTGGGCATGGAGCAGTAGGTGGTGCGAGAGGGGGGACTCGAACCCCCACGGGGCAACCCACAGGATCCTAAGTCCTGCGCGTCTACCAATTCCGCCACTCTCGCAAGATTCGCCTAAGCCCTTGCGTCTCTTCGATTTGTGGATTCGACACGATCCGTCATCCTGCTGCGATCTCGAGCGGCGCTTGTCGTCTTGTTGCACCTTCCGTCAGGGTTCCGCCCGGAATCGGCACCTTCTCGACCGCGTCCACCTTCCGTTGCTCGAACGGGTGAAGGTAGATCGCGGTCACGGCGATATGGGTATGCCCCAGAAGATCGCCGACCGTCTTGAGGTCCACCCCCGCCGCCACCAGGTGACTGGCGAAGGTGTGCCTGAGCGTGTGGAGGTCAATGTCCTCCACGTCCTCACTGCTGAACCCAGCCGCCTTCAGGCACGGCTTGATCCGTCGCACCAGGTGCCCATCCCAGCGACCGCCAGCGGAGTTGGCGAAGACAAGCCTTCCGGCCGTCTCCACCGTCGCCTTGGCCCTCGCCAACCGCTTCGACCACCACGCCTTCTGGGCGTCTGGCATCGCTCTGGCAAGGCCCGCCTCGATCACCTTCAGCCGGGCTTCGGCTTCGGCCCGCCGCTCGGCCTTCCGCTGGTGCTGGCGACGCAGGATGGGGATCAAGTCCGACCGCAGGGGAATCCATCGCTCCCGCCTGCTCTTGGCGATCTCCGCACGGATAAGGATCTGCCGCTTCTCCCAGTCTACGTCGGGCCACTCCAGAGCGGCGAGCTCTCCCGCCCTTACGCCCGTTCCCAGGATGAAGCGCCAACAGTCCCCGTCCGCCTGCGGCGAGGCCGCCAGCAGTCGGGCGATCTCGATCTCCGTCAACGTCCTGCGCCGGTGCGGCGTCTCGTGCCGGATCGGCTTCCACTTCGCCAGCGGGTTCCGCCGGATGTAGCCTTGGTCCTCGCTCCAGAAGAGCAAGGCACGGACGGCGCCGATCCGCATATTGACCGTCCGTGGCGACGCGGGCTGCGCGAGCTTGGCCTCGGCGTACTCCCGGATGTCTTCGGGGCGGATGTCATCCGCCCACTCGACGGTCTTCCCGCGGCGTTTCAGCCACTCGAAGACCTCCGTCAAGCCCATCCGGTAGAGTTCCCAGGTTCGCGGCCTCACCCGGGAGACCGCCAAGTGCGCCCGCCAGTGCTTGACCAACTCGGCGAGCGGTTTCTCTTCCATCTCGCGCGGAAGCTCGAGCTTCTCCCGCAGGACGGTCGCTTCGACCTCCCGCAGGACCTTTGCCGCTTCCCTCGCGCCACCCCTGACCTTCCGGTGGCGCCGCCGGCCGTTCGCGTCTGTCCACTTGATGAACAAACCCGTTCGGCCGGGCAACTCGACCACGCGCCCCATCTCTTACCTCCTTTCCGGGCACGGGCACGAGGCCGCTTTCATCCTACCCACTGCCCGGCCCGCTGTCAAGCGATATGGCCTCTGCCCCCAAGCCAGCGAGAACCCCGAGAACGTCCGGCTCGCTCTTCCGCCCCGCCCTTCTCCGCCCTGCTGAGCGCCCTAGAGCCCCGCCGAGGCTCGGCAGGGTCCCTCCCGAGTCCAGCCAAGCCAGCAGGCGCGTCCGTCTGAACCGGAGGAGGCCCCCCACCATCGCGAAGGGTACCGCTCCTTCCCTCACCAGCCGCTGGAGGCCGCGCGGACTCACGCGGAGCAGCTCGGCTGCTTCTGGCAGGGTCAGGATCTCCCCCACATCGCACCCGCCGTGGGCTCTCTCAGGGGCGGTCTCCAGGCGCTCGCCTCGTTCCAGCAAGCAGCGTTCCTGCGGCGACCGATCGGGCAGTTCCTGTCCTTCGCGCCCCGAGCCTCTCTCCATCGGCCCACGCTCTGCCATCTCGAATTCCCTTCATCGCGCTCACGAAGCCGCGGAGCGCCCGAGCCGCCCAACGTGACTTGCGTATGGCTGCCAAGCTCACACTACGGGTCACACGGGAGTGTCAACCGCACTTGCTGTACCCACAGGTACAGACCAGGCAGCCTTCCTGCTTCCGCAACTGCGCGCCGCAGTCCGGACAGGCGTTCCGTGGGACAGGCGTGGATTGCGTCGACGCACCCATCCCTTCCTCTATGGCCCTTGCGATCGCATCTGGGCAAGAGAGGACGTTCACGTCGTCTCCATTCTTCCGGGCTCTCGCGGTCGAGAGGCACCGGATACCGCGGAGCTGCTCGATGAGCTCTCTCGGCTCGACCCCTGACCGCAGAGCCACCGAGACCGCCCTGCAGGTTGCCTCGGACTGGGAGGGGCAGCCCCCTGCCTTGCCCAGGTTGGCGAAGACCTCGCACAGCCCTGCCTCATCACGGTTCACGGTGACGAAGAGCGTCCCGCAGCCCATCCGGAACTTGAATGTCCTGCCGGTCGTGACACGGTCACGTGGTCTGGGGGCGATGCTGACCGTAGTATGCGAGGCTTGCGCGTCGCGTGCCCGCGAGAGGGTCTGGCCTTGCCTGGAGCCGTCCCGATAGACCGTCGTGCCTTTACACCCCAACTCGAAGGCCAGTCGGAAGACCCGATCCACATCCTGGACGGTGGCGTTGGCAGGGAGGTTCACGGTCTTCGAGACTGCGTTGTCCGTGTGCTCCTGAAAGGCCGCCTGCATGCGCACATGCCACTCGGGGGCCACCTGGTGGGCGGTGACAAGAGCGTTAGCGAGATGACGTGGGATGGCCTTGACTTCGGTTGCAGGGGCGGCTTCAAGGAGAGCTTCGCGGACAACGTCGTTCATCCAACCCTCGCGCCGGCCGATTCTCTCGAGGAGTGGATGCACCTGGATGAACTCACGGCCGTCCAGGGCACGGCGGCGATAGGCGAGGCTGTGGATGGGTTCAATCCCGGCGCTGCACTCGGCGAGGATGCTGAGGGTGCCTGTGGGCGCGACGGTTGTGCAGGAGGCGTTTCGCATGGGCCGGTGGTGCTCTGTATCCCAGACGCTGCCTGGCCAGTTCGGGAAGCTCCCACGCTTCTCGGCCAGCTCGTGGCTTGCCGCGTGGGCCGTTTGCTGGATGAACTGGCTCATTCTGCGCGCAAAACGGACTGCCTCATCACTGTCGTATCGGATACCCATCGTGACGAGAGCGTCAGCAACGCCCATCACGCCCAGCCCGATCTTCCTGTTCCCAAGTGTGGCCTCCTGGATCTGAGGGGCGGGGTAGTAGTTGGCGTCGATGACATTGTCCAGGAACCGAACGCCAAGCTTCACCACGTCGCCCAAAGCCGCCCAGTCCATGTCCTTCTCGTTGCGGAGGACGAACTTGGAGACGTCGACCGAGCCGAGACAGCAGGATTCGCCAGCGAACAGGGGCTGCTCGCCACATGGGTTCGTCGCCGTGATCCGCCCGAGGGCCGGTGTCGGGTTGTCCCTGTTGATGCGGTCGATGAAGCAGACACCCGGCTCGCCAGAGGCATGCGCGTTGGCCACGATCAGGTTCCAGACTTCGCGTACGGTGTAGCACTGCTCCCCGCTCCGGCCGACCGGAAGCAGGTCGCTCAGGCCGTAGGCACGTGTGCCAAGAGGTCGGGGAATGAGGTAGCGCTGTCCCGTGCGATTGTTGGTGACAGCGTGTGGCGTGTCTGGCTCCGACCGGAGGGTAGCCATGAAGGAGTCGGGGATCTTGACGGAGATGTTGAAGTTGGCGAAGTCGCCGGGGTTCTGCTTGGCGGCGATGAAGTTGAGGATGTCGGGGTGCTCGATTGAGAGCATGGCCATCCCCGCCCCGCGCCGGTGAGCGCCCTGCTGGATGGCCTTCATCGCCTCGGCGAAGACGCGCCAGAAGCTGATGGGGCCGCTGGTGACGCCGCCGCTGGACGCCACATAGTCCCCCGTGGGCCGCAGCGTGTCGAAGGCGAAGCCCGTGCCCCCGCCCGCCTTCTGCACCAGGGCCGTGAGCTTGACCGCATCGAAGATTCCCTCGACGCTGTCCTCGATCCCGAGCACGAAACAGGCGCTCAGCAGGCCGGCCGGCCGCCCGGCATTCATCAGCGTCGGACTGTTCGGCAGGAAGACTCTGCGCTGCATGGCATCGGCGAACTGCTGTGCAACAGCTCGGACCATCGATGGCGACGCCCCGAATCTCGCCTCAGGCGCCGCGCTCGCTCGGGCAACCCGCTCGACCATCTGCCGGGCGTCCTCAATCACCCGGCCCTGGCCGTCCTTGAGCAGGTAGCGTTCTGCGAGCAGCTGCTGAAGGAGGTCATCAGCGCCACGGTGGGGCCGTTGCCGAGGCATCCGAGGCGTGGTCATGCGGTGTCCCCCTCATGTGCCCTCATGTGCGGAGCGCAACGCCTCGGTTTCCTCCCCCGAGCAGGGATCCACGCCGCCAGGCGATGGAACATGGGCATGCCTTTTGAGCGGGCAGAGGGGGTCGCAGTAGGGCATCACCGACGGGGCTTCGCATCCGCAGCCCCGGTAGGCTCTGCCATACGCGGATCGCGTCTGACCAGCGATCTCCTCTGGCGTAATGATGCGGCGATTGCCGTTGGGCCGATTCTTCAGTGCCCACGCGCGCAGGCTGGCGATGACGATGTCCTGGGGGAGCCCCGCCTTCCTGAGTTGGAGCGCCAGATGGAAGCAGGCCACCCTCTGGTCTTCGGTCACTCCCTCGGCAAGCATCCTCCGAGCGCAGGGCGGTAGACCAAAGGTGACGGGGACGGCCTGGGAACTGGAAGGTGGTTCCTGGTGCGAAGGAGCGCTTCTCACCTGGGTCTCTTCGACCCGAGCGAGGATGTCGTCGAGGACATCCTCGGAAATCCTCTGGACCTTGCCGAGAAACTCCCACTGGTCCATGCAGGGCTCGGACGGGTTCGTCTCATCCACGAAGACTGTGCGGCCGCGTGGGACCAGGCTGCCAAAGAGAGGGGCATTGATGAAGTTCCCGTAGCTGTCGGGCCCGTCGAGCAGGTCTTGCTTGGGGAAGACTTCCGTGCCGGGCATCCCGAGCCGGTGCAGGATGTTCTGGGCCACCCGCCTCGCCTTGCCAGCCAGAACCCCGTCCTCCTCGAAGAACATCCAGACGTGGTACCCCTTCGACTTGCTCCGCTCGATGTATGTGGCCAGCCCCTGGTTCTTCGCGGCAGCGAGGAACTCCATGGGGGCGTTCAGGTCTTCGCTGTCGAAGTCCACGGCCAGCGCCCGCGTCCTGTCCTCGACCAGCAGGTAGACACCATAGGGCTGAATGCCCCTGAGATGCCGGAGGAAGCCGTCATCGGTGACCGGCTCCTTGGCCTGGCGAGCTCTGCCGGTGGCAGGGTCGTAGGTCCCGTAGGCGTGCGTGAGCCCGGAGAAGCACGCGCGGAAGATGGCGAGCTTCTCCCTTGTGGTTCTTGGTGTTCGGGAATCAGTCATGGTGACTTTTCCTCTGGCGTGCCGAGAGGTGCCTGTGCAGAAGCTGGCATCTCTCGGCCTCCATTGGCATGTGCGGAGGAATGGGCGTGAGAGTTTCAGAGTGAGGCATTGGGGGCGGGCGCCGCGACACGTTGAACCTGGGCATTCGTGCCAAGGTCGATGAGGAGTAGGTCGCAGACGTCGTCGGCGAACTGTTCAGGCGGGCAGGACTGCATCTCAGGGGGGAGCCATTCCCGGCAGCGTTCCAGCAGGAGCTCTGCCATGGCACACCTCGTGCGCCAGTCGCCGGGATCAACATGGCGGGCAGCCACGCATCTGACGTACGTCCGCCGTTGGCGGCGCTTGGTCGATTCAGCCAGCCGCGCGAGCACCAGCGGGATGCCCGCCTGCGAGGGGTCCGCGGCGTCCATTACCGCGCCATAGAAGCCGTTGGCATGCGTGCCCAGATAGCCTTCTTCCAGCACTGCAACTGCCTCGTCGTGAGCCTGGGAGATCGGCACGACCCTGGGACAGGGCAGGGCCTTCTCAAGGATGGCGTGCATGAAGCTGCCTATTGCACGGTGGAACGCTCCATGCGAATAGGCCAACTCCCCGCCCTGCACGAACTCCTCAAGGGCATCATCGATTGGCTGGTCGATCTCCTGCCTCATCCGGTCTTCGTCGAGAAGAGCTGCCATTTCGGCGAGGAGCCTGGCGGCACGAGCCCGTATGGCGTCAGAACTCGTCATACCCGTAGTTCTCCGCACCACCAGCCCCGCCGCCATCGTGGCCACCAAACGACCCGGTTGCACTTCCCGCGGACTCCGTGCTGCACCCCGAGCCGGACGCCAGGGGCTCGCGCCAGCGTTCCCTGCGGGCGTGGACCGCGCGCCGGACCTCCGCGATTGGCCTGTAGTATCGGGCACGGGACTGGGCGATGATGAGGTCACGGCAGTTGTCAGCGGGTATTTCAAGAGGCGGGTACGCCTTGAGGCGAACCACTTGCGTCCCAATGCGTGCGATTGCCTGGCCGACACCGAGGGTCGCCAGGTCCTCCACCTCGACCAGCCCCTGGAGGTCCTTCCTCAGATACTGGGCATCTCTCGTGTCCACATTGAAGATGATCGTAGAGCCCACGCTCGAGATGGCGTCGCTTGTCTTGATGGCGAACTGGCTCATGTACTGGTGTGCGAGCGTGAGCGAGACCTTGAACTTGGCGGTCTCGGCGATCAGGTCGTCAATGGCGTCCGTGAGGAACCGGTGGGCCTCGTCGCAGTAGGTGTGGAATGGCCTTCGTGCCACGCCGGGCGCCGCTCCCCGTCCCAGAGCGGTCATATGCAGCAGTGACAGGAGCAGGCAACCGAGGGTTTCACGCGCTTCTGAACCAATGGTCGAGAGGTCCACCAGGAGAATCTTCCCCGAGTCCATCACGTCTCGAAGGTCGAACAACGAATCGCCCTGGGAGAGCATGAGCGAGACAGTGCCTGCGGTGAGCAGCTTGCTCAGCTTGTGCTGTGCGGGTGCCAGGTCAGCCCTGCCATACCGGTCGAAGTCCTGCCTCCAGTGCGATATGGCACTCTCGTTATCTACCAGCCTCAGGACCAGGGATCGGAGCTGGCGGCTCTCCTCCGACTTGCTGCGGAGCAGGTCGGAGACGTCGAGAAGCGTGCCTCGCGGGAGGTGAAGGACGGCATAGATGGCGTGCCGCAATAGGTGCTCGAGCCTGTGCCCCCAGCCCGAGACGAAGCTCTTGAATGCGCTGACAAGGTCGTCCGCGATCCGGTCGGGAGATAGCCCGGAACTGCAGCGGAGCGGGTTCCAGATCGGGACCCAGTGCGGATCGCCGGGGTCAATGTAGATGACCCTGTCGGCATGCTCTCTTGGCAGCAGCATGAGAAGTCTCTGCACGAGGCTGCCGTGAGGGTCGAGGACAGCGACTCCGTGGCCGTGGCTCACGTCATCGAGGACCATGCGCTCCATCACGGTCGACTTCCCCTGGCGCGGCTTCCCGACTAGGTGAACGTGCGTCAAGCGGGCTTCCGGGGGGATGCACACAGGAAGGGACTTGCCGGCGTAGGAGCAGTAACCGATCGGCGTTCCCACCGAAAGGGCCTCCGTGGGGGGCAGCGTCTCCAGGGTGACGATGCGTGCCCCCCGTTGCTCGGCGATCCCCGGCGAGGGGATGTGAACGAGGCTGGCGAGCTCGGACGAGTTGACGAGGAAGCCTGGTCTGTATGTCAGTCCAGCGAGGAACAGTGCCCTGAGCTGTTCGGAGCTGAGCCTGCCACGGTAGGCACCCTGGTCCAGCCAGTTCAATGGCCTGCCGCCGTGCTGGAAAAGGCTCCCGATGACGGAAAGGGACCGGAGCAGATCGGCGGAGCGTTCGCCGGCTCCTGCCACGCCGATCCGGAGAGCCGAGGCGAAGAAGGGCTTGTCGTTGTGCGACTTGGTCTCCACATCGACGGCCATATGCCTCAAGTCGCCCGATGGGGTCTGCTGCGCGAAGCGCTGGAAGCCACTCAGCAGCTTGACCGAGAACTCCATGTCGAGCAGGGTTCGGACATTCTGGTGCCAGTCGTGGTCGGGAGATACGGGGGCAAAGACCACCTGGTAGAACCCGAGCGCGGGAGGCAACAGCCGGGCGAGCGCCGCCACCAGCGCCGAGTACGGGGACCGTTTCAGCTCGTCGGGCCTGGTGATGAGGTGGGAATACGGAGGCGGTGGGAAGAAGTCGAGGAAGGCCGCGCTGTCCCAGGCGGTCGTGGGCAAGCGGCTCAGCGGCTCATCCTCGGCCACAGTCAGTTCGCACAGATCGAACTGGCCCTGGAACGCTGTGGAGACGACCCCGACATCCGCCCTGTTGCACAGGAGGCTGATCACGGTGCAGGCATGGTTCCCGACGATCTCGAACGCGACTCGCCCATGCACATAGGAAAGCTGCTTCAGGAATGACTCCGAGTGGTTCCAGTCGCATTGTTGCTCTGGTGAGATCCAGATCTGGAGGCGGACCAGTTGGTCTTCCGCCGTGGGGCATTCGGCATCCCAATGTGCCGAGCCCGCCTCGGCGGGTAGGGGCTCAGAGGACAGGAGCGGCCGGAACGGGGGCTCCAGCGCCACGGGATAGGGCGAGAGGTCTGGTAGACACCCCTTGCAGATCTCCTCCTGGAGGACTGACCTGGTCTTCGCGGCCAGCATGTAGGGCCGTGCACGAGCCAGGAGCGCATTCTCGATCGACATCGCCCAGTCCCTTCGAGAGTCCTCCCCGTAACGACATGCGGAGGGACGGCGGCGGACATTTCAGCGGCCCCGCGGCTACCACGATCTCCCTACGCCCCGAAGGCGCCGCAGCATGCGGGGATGCTCTTCCAGCACCTTCGGCAGGTTCGCGCGCAGGCGCGCCGCACTCCCCTCGGTCAGCTCGGAGGGCAGCAGGTGCCCGTACTTGCCCAGGTACTCGTCGGCAGCGGCCAGCTTCTCCGGGACGGACAGGCCGTTCCAGTAGAAGAGCACCTTGGCCGACACCTCGTTCTCCGCGTAGTGTTCCCCGATAATCTGGGCCATTTTCTTCAGGACGCCATACAGCCCGCCTTCATTCCCGGTTCGTGCGAGCTCGAAGGCCGTCTTCTCGCCACTGCCGCCGTAGGCTCGCATCAGGAACTGCACGCACCGGCCCCAATCGAAGTCCGTGCCCATCGGACAGGGCTGGCTCAGGCGCAGCACCCGACCTTCCACATGGTGCAGAAACCGGACCAGATACGCCCGGAACTCATCCCAGCGGCTGATCTGGCTGGTGGCAGGGGCAAAGCCGTTGAGGGCATCGTCAGTGCGTCGCTCGACTTCCTCAAGAGTCCGCCTCGGGTCGATGCTCTCCAGCACTCGGTCGAGTCTGCTGCTCATGGCCTTGCCCCCTACAGCCGGCGGAAGATGGATGAGGTCCGCTGAAGGGCGCCGACGTACGAGCGGATGAGTTCATTGTAGTTCTGTGCATACCGCTCGGGCTGGTCGGCGCGGATGGACGAGGCAAGGTGCGGCCCGCAGTGCTGGGTGAACTGCCGGATAAGCTCAACCTTAGTCCCCCATGAATTCGGGGCGACGTGCCGGTCGAAGACATCGCGGATATAGCGCTCCACCGATTCGGTCTTCAATGCCTCGGCAATGGTGTCCAACACCACACGCAGTCCCCCATTCGTGCCGTCGCACGCGTCGTTGAAGGCGGTCACGATGTCGCCGCCACGCCGGCGATAAGCCCGGTCGAGGATCTCCTTGGCCCGCCCCGCAGCTTCGGCCGGAGCCAGCGTACCTCCGTAGGAGATGCACTGAGCGTAATGGTAGCTCGTGTAGTCAGCGATAACGTTGCTGAACTCCTCGAAGGTCCCAACGGTGTTGTGCCGGAGCGGGTACCGCATCCGAGCTTCGTCGTGGCGAAGCCCAACCTGCCGGGCGATCTGGCGCTCGTCCAAGGCCGCAAGCATGCTGTCGATCAGTGCCATGGCGTCTTCTCCTTCTTCCTAGAGGGTCCGAAGCAGTTGCCGGACTTGGTCCACGGACCTGACGTAGGCCCGCACAATGCTGTCGTAGTGCCTGGCGTATCGTCCAGGCGGCTCGGCTCGGATCTCGGGGGGCAGTTGTGGGCCGATGCGCGAGAGAAGCGCCGCCATGAAGGCCTCCCGAGCACTCCAATCCTGGGGGTCCAGGGCTTCCTTCAGCACGCGCTCGACGTGCTTCACCTGCTGCTCGACTTTGTACCGCTCGGTCATGGCATCGAGCACGAAGCGCATGCCGCCGCGTGTGCCGTCGCGGGCCTCGGCCAAGGCGGCATCGGCACCCCCCTTGTTCGCAAACGCACCTTCGAGCAGGGCAAGTGCTTCCGCCAAGGCTCCCTGCTTGTCGGGCGCGGCCGGCACAGCCCCTGTGTGGCGGAGCAGGTGAAGATAGAAGGCTGCAATGGTGTCGTGATAGGCATCGAGGGACTCGACGAGCACACCTTCCATGACATACGCGGCCCGGGCAGCGTCAATCGGCAGGCCGATCGTCTCGGCCAGTGCTTGCGCGCTGATCTCGCTCAGAACCGCGTCCACAGCCGCGATGGCATCGGCGGATGCATGAGAGTCCGATGCTGGAGCGGGTGCGACGGGTTTCTCGCGGGTCATTCCCCTGCCCTGGGCGGCATCCAGAAGGCGCTGGACGTCCTCGTGGTCCCCTGGCCGGCGAAGCGGCACACCGCCAGGCAGTGTCCCATTGCCAGAAGCGGGAAGCTCGTCTTCAGCCGCCGCGTAGCAGGAGGGAGAGATCGCACCAGCTGCAGCAGCCTGCCCCCGAAGCCACCCGGATACTGCCGTCTCCAGACGTGGTATCGGGACCGAGCGAGGAGGAGCGCTCGCGCTTCCGCGCCCCGTCCCTCCAACAGATGAGCCTCGAGCACACGCCAGAACCGACCGTCATTGCCCTCGGAGAGGAATCGCACAGCGTCATCGACACGAGAGCCTTGAGGGGCCGTACGGCCTGCCGGCTCGAAGAAGCCACTGCGTAGACTCGCTAGGACTACGCCTTCCTCCGACACCCCTTCCTGTAGCAATCCGCTGATGTCTCCGACGTTGGCCAACCGAATCCTGCCCTTCGCGTTCACGACCGCCTCCGCGATCCGCTCCGTCTCAGCCGGCGACAGCGCCTGCATCGAGTTGTCTTCGTCCAGAGCGGGATGAATGAATGTGCGGACCTCAGGAACCTGGAGCGCGGCCTCCAACTTGGCCGGGATGCTCCGAACGGGCCGGATGTCACCATCGGGCGACGCGACATGCCCCGTGGTTACGACGTCCTGGGGAAGAGGCATCCGCAGCGCCGCCGACAGCATCGCCAGCGCCACCGCCGTGTCGGCCGAGAAACCCGAGATGCTGAGGCCCAGGTCCGCTGCCGAGGCGGCGCCCAGGTTCACCACCGGCACGTCGAAGCTCCGCTTCGCCAGCCCCAGCCCCTCCAGAATCTGGTTCACCACGGCCAGGACCGTTTCGCGGAGGTGTGTGGCAGCCTGCTCCTCGAAGACCGCGGGGCCGCGTAGTTCCAGCCGCCCGCAGGCTGCCGTTCGCCGGGCACGGGCAACGACCACGGAGACGGCGGCTTCTCCTCCGTCGCCCTGACCCAGCACGAGCACTGTACTTGCTCTGCCGATCGCCCTCACTTCGGCACCTCCAGCACCTTCAGCTCAATCTCCATGGTCCCGGACTCGACGCCCGCGAAGACCCGTAGGATGACCGTGCCGTCCAGGAGAGCGATTTCCCGAGTCATCTGTCGCCGGGATTCGCCCGTGTCGGCCGCCACGCGAAGCGGCTGCTTCGGAAATGCCCTCGCCCACAGGAGGTCTTCCTTGGCAAGGCGCCCTTCCCACAAGACCCGTCCGGTGTCGAGCCTGAGCAAGTAGGCGCCGGCCACGACCCCGCCGATGGTTCGCGTGGCGGGGGTCGCCCCGAAGGCACAGATGCTGATGATCTCCCCATCCCGTTCGACGAGGATGTCTACGCCCATCGGCCGACGCGCGGCCTCGGCGATTTGGGCAATTGGCACATCGGCCTCCCCTACTTCGGGCCGCCTGGCCATGTCCAGGAACCGGAGGAACTGCTCGTAGCCAAGACGGTATCGTGGCTCGTGGCCCATGGTGCGGATTCTCGCGAGCGCATCCCGCAGCGCGGCCGCTGGATCGGGCTGCTGCAGAGCATGGGCAATCATGGGCAGGAAATAGAGAGCATCCTTCATCGGCAGACCCCCTCTTGGGCGTGCGAAGAGTCTCGCAGGGCCGCTTCGACCCCTGGCCAGGCACCGAACGCTCTGGCCGCTTCTGCAAAGGGCTCATGCCCCGCCAGTGTCCGGGCGACGTTCACCCACAAGTCAGGCGGCCGAGAGCCAGGCCGTGACTGCCAACGGCTCCCCGCGAATCGGCTGAGCGCCGGCCGGCTCAACCCAAACGCCTCCGCAATCCTCCTCTCTTCATAGCAGCCATCGCCCAAGTCCACGAATATCCTCAGGATCAGCGCCCGCAGTCGGGACTGGCCCAGCTTCTGTATCGCGGGACGCTGGACGCCGATATTGGCGGCCTTTTCATCGGCGATGGCCTTGGCCAAACCGTGGACGTTGATATCCTGCTCCACCGAATGCGGCGGGTCATAGCCCAGACGCGGCCTGGGCTCCCGCCCCACCTCGTCGAGCCCGACTTCGCGGGGGATACCTAGCCGCTCGTCGACGATCCTCTGGACGCGCCCTCTTTCGCCCTGCCGCGAGGGTGCAGGGTCTTGCACGTTCGCTTCCAGCCAGGCTCGGCGTGCGTGCCCCGACATCCACCTCGGCAGCCAGACATAGATCACCCCACTATCAACCTCCCACGCGTAGCGCGACCTCCCTGGATTGCAGCTGCGCCTCGCCTCGAGACATGACCGCCAGAACTCCCTCACCACCTGGCCCTGAAGCATCCTGGCAGCTGCGACCTCCTCATCGAGCGGCCATCTCCCACGGCTCCGCTTCCTCCACTCCGCTGTCCGATCAAGGAAGTTCCGGAAGTAGATCCGGCAATCTGGGCCGACGTGCTGGTGGCTCCCATCCGCACCACCCTCCTGGGGCAAGAGCGTGAACTTGTCCACGGTCAGATCGCACGCCAGTTCCCCAAGGGCCTGGCTGTGGCACAGGAGCGCCTGCGCCTGAGGCGTGGCGCGCAGCGCTGACACAAACTCCGCCAGAAGCATGGCCGGGCCGCCCCGGAGCCGGAAGACAGTTCGGCGGCCGTGGAACTCCCCGAGGGCCGCCCTGTCGTTGAGCCGGGCGATCCGCGCTGCCAGCGCGATGAGAGAGAGACTTCGATAGTCCGGCGCAGGCCCGCCCGCAGCCATTGAGGACATGCCGTCATACGGAGGCTTCATCTGTCATCGTCTCCTTCCACCGGCATTGCCGCCTCGCTCAGTCCGTCGAGGTACTCGTCGAGGCCCTGGGCCAGGTCCTCCGCTCTGCGCCAGTTCCCGGCTGCCGCGACCTCATCGATCCGACGTCGGGTTTCCTCAATCTGCTGGAGCACTTTGCCCAAAACACGTGCGGGGCCCTCGGTCTCTCGCGCGCCCGGGTTGACGCCCCTGGCCATCTCAATCCATGACTGAGCCGCTGCCCAATCCCGTCGGCGAACCGCCGCGAGGGCATCCCGCGTCGCCTGCAGGTACTGCTGTACCCTCACGCCGAGACTGACCTGGGCCGCATGGCCTGACGGATGATCCGGGTAGGCTTCCATGGCCTCCGTGAGCAGAGCGTCGAGTTCGTCTAGGCTGCGACTGCCCAAGCCCTGCTCTATCGCGGCATAGAGACGGGCCGCTCGCTGGTGGCGTTCCTGCAATTCCTCGAGCAACTCCTTCGCCTCCACGTGGTCTGGCACCCTCTGAAGTAGACGCCGACAGAGCTGCCGCGCGGCGTTCAGTTCGCCCTTCTCCACGGAGCAGCAGATCTCCTCCCACAGCGTGTCTACGTCGCCCGCAGCATCGTCTGCGTCGCCTAGGTCGTCGACCGGCGAAGGCGTCCTGCCCTCCAGGTCGTCGAGGAGCGCGTCCACGCTCTGGTACCGTTTGGCGGGGTCTTTCTCGAGGCACCGGGCAACGACCCGGGCCTCGGCCGGGTCTGCCCCCGGCAATGGCGGCGGCTGCATCTGTGTATGCAGTTCGCGCAGGCGAGCGAAGCTCCCGCCAAACGGGGGCCGCGCCTTGGGATGGAGAATCTCGTGGAGAATGACGCCGAGGCTGTAGATGTCCGCCCTGGCGTCCAGGTCGTCGGGATGTGCGGCGCTGAAATGCTCCGGGCTCATGTACACCGGCGTACCGAAAGCAGGTTCCTCCACGGTATCCTCCAGTGCGGAGGACCGGCCGACCGTGAGATTCTGCACCAGGCCGGAGACATTGAAGTCGGAGACCTTGAGCACGCCTCGGACGAAGAGGCAGTTCTCAGGCTTCAGGTCCAAAAGAGTCACGCCGGCGTCGTGGCAGGCCGCCACGCCGAGGCAGATCTGCTTGAACCAGGCCAACCCTTCTGTCTTCCGGGTCTCCCAGTCATTGCGATGGGCTTCGAGCCACTCACGGAACGTGCCGCCCTCTGCGTACTCCATGGACAGGATCAACAAGGAGGTCCCGCCCGACAGCACGAGGTGAATGTCGTGGATCTTGAGGACGTTCCGGTGGTCCTGGATCTTGTCGTACACGGCCCTTTCCCGCTGGAGCTGGCGGGCCGCGGCCCGGGGACTGCACGGCCCGATGTCCACCACCTTGATCGCCACGTCTTCGTCTTCCTCGCGGACCAGGTCTCTGGCAAGGTAGACGTCGCCTAGGCTTCCGCTGCCCAAGTGCTGTTTGATCACAAACCGGTCCAGCTTCGTGCCCGGCGGCAGGATGGCCATCCTGTGCCCTCGCCCCCTGTCGCCTGACATGTAGGGGTTGCGGGTGGGAGAAACGCTCTCTTGCCCGCTCTGGCTCGCGCCGCGTGTGCCTGTCGAACGCCGGCGGTCCGAGTCGTGCCCGCTGTGCTGGTTCATCGTATCTCCTCTCTGCCAGCCCAAGTGGATACCGCCTTGGTGTGCAGGCGGCTCAGGGCAACGTGGACAAGTCGGTAGACTTCCTGGATCCAAGGATCGATCTGTTCACTCTCGCAGGCTTGCGCGCAGACGAGCAGCGCCCGCCCATTGTGCTCCGCGACGGAGCCACCCTCATGCTCTGCGCAGACCTCCATCAGCAGCGATGGCACGAGGACCTTCGGGATTCCGTAATCTTGAACCTCGATCGCCAGACGGACGCGCACGCCGTCCCCACCGCAGGGAGAGTTGAACAGGACGGCCTCCGTCTGCCTGGCCGTCTTCCGGGACACCCAACAGAGGCTTCGGAGCTCCGCGGTGGGAAGCCCTTCCCGCTTGTCCTGCTCCCTCACCTCTTCGTACTTTGCCGCGAGGATCCTAGCGCTGAGGCCCCCTCTCCGGAAAGGGATCGAGTCGGCGACATCGATGACCCAGCATCCCACGAAGGGTGCCTCCACCGCGGTCGCGGACTCGATCAGGACCGGCAGCGGGAGATCCGCCTCGACAACCCACTCCTTGCCTCTCAGGATCTCGGCGGCCATCTCAAGCCAGTTCTGTGTAGCAGGGTTCCCATCCCCAGCCGGCAGCCGCGCGCAAACTGCCTCGGCCTCCGCAAGCCGCCACGTCTGCACCAGGAGCTCCGCATAGCGGCCAATAGAGGCTACACCCCGTCGGCTGCCGGAGGGCAGCAGTCGTGCCAGCCGGTACCGGACGCGAAGCTCGCCGACGATGTCCCCCCTGCGTGCTGCCTCGCGGGCCCGCAGTCCCAGAGAAAGCGCTTCGAAGCCCAGCCCAACGAGTTCCTGGTACAGCGCCTCGACTCCTTCCATGGTGCCGGCCTCGATGCGCGCCAGGATCTGTTCTTTCAGGTTCGCCGCCCTCGCAACCCGCTGGCTCTGGCGCACGGCCTCGCGGATCTGCGCTTCAGGGCCAGCGACCGTTCGGTAGCCATGGCCATCCAGTCGCCGGCAGAGCTGGAGAGCATCCCCGGCAAGCTCGTAGATGCCCGCTTCGCCGGTCTCGGAGACGAGCAGGTAGCGCTCGGGGATCTGGGCCAGGACCTCTCCCGCGATCACCCCCCGTGGAGCCCGACCCTGGAAGGAGGCCCTCTTCCCGAGCCCATCCCACACCCTGAGCGTGCCGTCGCTCCTGCCGATGGTGTAGAGCCGATCGCCCTCCACCAGAAGGGTGTACCACTCCCTGCTGTGCGCCGAGGCCACCTTGAGCTTCCGGGTGTGAAGGTCGTAAGAGACCAGCCCGCCCCCTTCCGCGGGGTAGACGATCGCGTGCTTGGCAGGCCAGAAGCGGGGGCGAACAAGGGCGAGCTTCGCGGGTGGCCTGGGGCTCTTGATCGCGTGCAGGAGTCGACGTCCCAGGACATCCCAGACGAACAACCCTCCGCCGGAAGAAAGCCCCAGCATCTGCCCGTCTGGCAGTCGCAGCAGAGAGCAGAGGCGGCCGCCATCGCAGGTGAGCGACTCAGGGACCTCCGAGCCACACAGGGGCGGCCACAGGAGGCAGCGGCCCATGCTGTCGGTGCTCGCGAGCCTCGAACCCTCCAACAGGCACACGGACAGGACGGGCCCGCCTTGGAGAAGAGCCCGGATCGGCGCAGGAGCCGAGGTGTCCGCACGCGGCGGCCACTGCCATAGCTCAATCCTGCCGGCGCGGTCCCCGAAGGCGACGAGGCCGTTCTCCGTGTCCATGTCGATGGCGTAGACGCTGTGCCCCGGCGTTAGCTCGGATAGGCACTCGGGAGGGCCAGCGTCCGAGCCAACCGCCCAAACGCCTGGATGCTGGCCCCCGGTCCCCAGGAACAGCATCGAAGCCAAAGAAGCAACGTCTGCCATCGTGGATTCCTCTGTGCGGCTCATTCCCAGCGGAGCTCTCCCGCAGCGGTCCTGCGCAGCTTGCGGCCAAGGTCAATGTGAAAGAGGTCGTCCACTTCTTCGTCGCGCTCGGGGCTCTGTGGCGCCACCGCGCAAGCGTCGCCCGCTCCTCCTGGGAACTGCTTAGCGCCCGCTTCTCGCAGCGCAGCAGTCGCCTCCTCGATCACCTGCTCGACCTTGTCGCGGGCCTTGGCGCAGAGCTTGTATCTGGTGGCTAGCTCGACCTCGGCCTGAGAGAAGTGGTCTCGGACCCTGTCGCTGTTCAGCTGTTGCTCTCGGGCCGTGATGACGGCCAGGTTGTTCTTGCAGCGTTGAATTTCATCGTCCAGCGCGTGAAGATGCTCGTGCAGGGGCCTCAACTGTCCCTGGAGTTCCCCTTCGAGATTCTCTTTCTCCGCGTACAATTCCTTTGCGTCGGGACATTCCGAGCTGCCGTTCTCGTTGACTCTTGGTAACGACCTCACGACCCGACGGAGATCCTTGACTACGCCCAGTGCCTTCTCCACACACTCCTCGATCCCCTCGAGTTCCACCCGTTTTGCGGCTTTGCGTGAAGGCATGCTACGTACTCCTTGCCGCGTTGACTCGCGCCTCGTGTTCCTCGTGGAGCCGCTTGCTCTCCTCCCTGGCCTCCAGCGCGCGGTCGGCCTGTTCGTCCAGGAACTCCTGGTCGCGCAACTCTTCGTCTTCAGCACTGGAGAGCTCGCGATTCGCTGCATCGCTGTTTACCTGGTCGCGCGCGCCCCGAATCTTCTCGGCGTCGGAAGATGCCGAGTCGGACCGTTCTTTCAGGTCGTCCTCGACTTCTGAGTTCTCGTCCTGGATCTGCTCCAGCTCTCTGCTCTCCTCCTCAAACTCATTCGAGCTCACCTCCTGGGCCGCCTCGATGTTTCCCTCCGCGCTGTCCGCCCCTTCTGCTGATCCTCCACCCTCAAGACTGTCGAGCACATCAGCGATTACCTCATTGTCCGACACGGGCTTCTCGACCTCTTCCCATTGCTCCTTGAGGTCATCCTCGCTCCGTGTCACCCCCTCGCCCACTTCCGCCCGTGTGGGGACATCTCCTCGCCGCGCCACGGCTCTGCTCCTTTCCTTGGCCTCTGCGAGAGAGGCCGTGTCCCGGACCGGTTCACGACTTCAGTCGGGAAACTCCTGAGTACCCCAATATGTGCCTCTGCACAGCAGAACCGAACAGCGCTGCTTGCCGGTGCCCACCCGGGTTCTGCTGCGCCCCGTCACGAGCCATGCGAGCTACTCCGCACAGAGCAGCCCTGGCTCCTGCAGCCACCGTGAAGGTCCTCAGCAGGCCCTCAGGAAGCGCCGGGCCATGCCTTCCAGGCGCTCCATGTACTTCAAGGTGCCCTGCCGGGACATCTCTTCGAATCGCCGTGAAAGCTGGGCGCACAGCTTCTTGAGGCCGTCGTCCAGCAAGTTCTCCTTCGACCATCCCCCCATCAGGGGACGGTAGGAGTGCCGCTCGAAGCGCCGGAGCGCCTCCTGGAGCCGGCCTCGGAGCGCTGCTGCCTTCCGGGCGAGGCCCTGCAGCAGGGTCTTGCGCCTGTCTGGCTCGGAGACCTTCCGGGCCGCCCGCTCCTCCTGGAGCAGGCTCTTCATCGCGCCCGAGAGGGCTGCGCGAGCATCTTCGAAGCGGTCCATCTCCAGCCTCAGGCTGCCAAGCTCGGCGGAAGCCCTCGCTGCCGCTGCCTCGACGAACCACCTGTCCTCCCGGATATGGAGCAGAATGTCCTTCCCAAAGGGAGGCGCTGGAAGGTTCAGTTCGGCGTCGAGATTGGGAGTCCGAACCCGTCGGGGCCCGAAGTAGCCCTCAATGAACAGGTAGGCTTCGCCAGGCCGTAGCCGGGCGACTTCTGCCATCTCGATCGGCCCGAAGAGCATCGCCCCACCGATGGCAGCCCGCTCCTCGCTCTCCACTTCGCGGAAAGTTAGCGCCGATCCCGTGTTCTTGAGCACCTCGGGCGCTATGGAGCACGGGAGCTGATCGATGATCACCATGGCCACTCCCATGGCCCGGAGTTCTGCCAGCATCAGGCAGACAAAATCGGACGCGAAGGCCCTTGGATCGGCGTTCTCCTCCGATGCCCGGGCATCATGATTGCGGCCGACGAGGTTGTGTGCCTCCTCGATGACCAGGACGAGGCGCACTCCGCGGCCGGGATTGGGAGTCGTCCGGATGCGCTCCCGGATGGCTGTCAGAAGGAACAGCATCACCAGACAAGCCTGCTCACGGGGCAGGGCCTCTAACTCGATGATGGAGAAGCCGCGGATCAACTCATCGATCCCGGGGATGGCGTCCCCGCACTGGAAGACGAGGCCGATGGCAAGCCGCGTCAGGATCCCCAGCCTTACCTCCAGTGCGCCCCGCAGGTCGGAATCGACCTCGCCCGAGTAGCCCTTGCGCGCCAGCACCTTTCGTGCTGCAGCGTACAGGTCTGCCATCCTCGGGGGGTAGTGGGGATCTGGGTGGTCCTCGTAGACTTCCTCAAGGGCTTCGGACAACAGGGCGGGCAGCGGGCCGGTCATCGGCATCGCCGCCTTGAAGCAGGTGAGAAGGTTCTCGATGTGCTCGGATCGGGAAATCCCCTCAGGGATACGCAGCGGGTTCCACCGGATCGGTGAGACTTCCTCGTTGCCCGGCGTGTAGATGCGCAGCTCCTGCGCCCGATGGCGCACAGCGGCATCAGGGTGGCCCCTGAGGCACTTCAAGACGCGGTAATCGGTCTTGACGGGCTCGAAGACGATGAAAGGGATATTGCGGCGAAGCAGCTGATACACCAGATTCTTTCCGCCCATGGACTTGCCGCTCCCAGAAGTCCCCGTGACCGTGAGGTGTGTGGTCAGGCGGTCCACGCGGATCCCTCTGGGGATTCCGGGGCGGGTCCTGGCCGTTCTACCTTCATCAGGCCGTTCCTCGTACCCCAGGATGATCAGATCCTCCGGCTTCTCCGGCAGCGGATCACTGCTCTTGCGGATGCAGCAGGGTGAGCCGAAGGAAGCTACTGGCAACCGGAACACGCTCGCGAACTCTTCAACAGGAGCCACATGGGCCAGGCCGGCCTGCCTCTCATAAAGGTCGATCTTGCGGTCGCCCAGGAGTCGCTTTAGCGCGTCAATGGGCGCGACCCGCAGTCCCTGCTCGCCGTCAATGGGCCATACCAGGTCAGGATCGCCGCGGGACGAGTCGAACAGCTGGTAGCTTCCGTTCTCGAACGCCGAGTCAGCCACCACGGTGGCAACGAGGTGCGCCATGGCCGGCCTCGGCGCCATCACCCGGATGCTGAAACGCAAGTGTGGCAGAGGCAGTGTCTCATGGAACCGCTGCTGCTGGCGCAGGACCTCGTCAACCTGGGGCTCTTTCATCCGAAGGACGGCAGGCTCAGAACGCGACAGCGGCTTTGCGCTCCCGCTGTGCCTCCGCCATTGCAGGTCAGGCACTTCGCCGTCAGCAGGATCCCACGCCCGGTTGATCGGCTGGAGGTGCGCCAGGTAGACCGTGTGTGCCGACAGGTCACGGTGAGTGTCCGCCGGCTCGACGCAGATCTCGATCGAGACCGGCTCGGTGAGCCCGCCGAGAACGCCATCCACTACAAGGTAGTCGTTGTCCTCCCGCGCCTCGAAGGAGCCAATCGTGTAGTAGAGGGGTAGAGCCCGAGCATTGCACTCTGGGCCCACGGTTGGTTCCAGGAGGGTCTGCCGTCGAACGATGTCGGTGGCGGCGTGGAACCGTTTCCAGTCCACCGGCGCCGCGTCAACAGGCTGAAGGTCGTAGAAGCGTCTCAAGGGGCTGCGCTCCAGAAGAGCTGAACGTCGAGGGCTACGCAGTCCTAGACCGTCAGGATGCCGCCAGCACCGTTGTGCTGAATGTTCTGCTGCTGAAGAAGCAGTTCGAACTGGGTGCGTGAGGCTTGTATGAGGACGATCAGCCGCCAACGCCGCGACGAAGTGATCGATGCGCTGCGCAGGGGCACGGTCCCCACGCAGAGTCTGGATCTGCTGGCCGTGGGGCTTGAGCGCTTCGCCCCCGCACTGGATGAGGAACTCGAAAGCATCAAGGCTGGCGGCGCGAAATTCAAAGCTGTCCGGGGCGAATACGGCACTGGCAAGACATTCTTCTCGCGGTGGGTGGCGGAGCGTGCCCGCCAGGTGGGGTTCGCCACGACCGAGGTTCAGATATCGGAAACTGAAACGCCCCTGCACCGCCTGGAGACCGTGTACCGGCGCCTGATGGAGAGGTTGGGAACCCCGGATACACCAGTGGGAGCTTTCCGGAACATCCTGGACGGGTGGTTCTACACCCTGGAAGAGGATGTGCTGGCGGAGGGGGCCATCTCGCCCAGCGACCAGGGGCAACTGCTTGAGCGGTCCAATGCCCTTATGGAGAAGCGACTGGCCGTGGTGACTCGCTCCGCGCCGATGTTCGCCGTCGCTCTTCGAGGCTACCATACGGCACGGGCGACAGGCGATACAGCATTGGCCGATGGCATTGCCGCATGGCTCGCAGGACAACCCAACGTTGCAGCCAATTGCCTGAGGAAGGTCGGGGTGAAGGGCGACATCGATCACTTTGGCGCGATGAGCTTTCTCCAGGGGTTGCTGACCGTTCTGCGCGACTCGGGGCATGCAGGGCTCTACCTTGTACTCGATGAGGTAGAGACTATCCAGCGCGTCCGGGGTGACATGCGGGACAAAAGCCTCAACGCCCTGCGGCAGTTCATCGACGACATCGATTCAGGACGGTTCCCGGGGCTTTACCTGCTGATCACGGGCACTGGGGCTTTCTATGAAGGCCCGCAAGGCGCACAGCGACTTGAGCCGCTGGCCCAGCGACTGCATGTGGACTTCACCACAGATGCCAAGTTCGATAATCCACGAGCCGTGCAGATGCGGCTTTCAGCCTTTGATTTCGACCGCCTGTGCGAGGTCGGGCGGAAGGTGCGCGGCGTGTACACAATGCATGCCAACGCCCCAGACCGATTGGCGGCCAAGGCGGGTGACGCATACATTGATGAACTTGCTCGTGCCATCGCCGGTCGGTTGGGAGGGAAGGTGGGCGTCGCTCCTCGCATCTTCCTGAAGAAGTTGGTGGCCGACATCCTTGACCGCATCGACCAGTTTCCGGACTTTGATCCCCATCAGCACTACAAGCTGACGATCCAGGACACGGAACTCACGGCAACCGAGCGCCAAGCGGCTGCCGCGGCAAGTGTAGACGATATCGTCCTGAAGTGAGGGGGCTCCACGTGGAAGCGTTTGACCTCCTCCATCCAGGCCTGCAGCATCATGTCGTCAACAGTCTGGGTTGGCGAGAACTCAGGCCGTTCCAGGAGGAAGTCATCCCGGTAGTGCTGCGGGGCGATCACGTCGTGGTCATCGCTCCGACTGCGGGAGGAAAGACAGAGGCCGCTCTGTTGCCTGTCATCTCGCGAATGCTCAGCGAGGACTGGCGGGGCTTGAGTGTCCTCTACCTCTGTCCTATCCGGGCATTGCTAAACAACCTGCACATCCGGCTGTCACGCTATGCGGAACTGGTCGGCCGGTCCTGCTCCGTCTGGCACGGCGACACGTCCCCCACGGCACGGGCCCGCATCAACCGCGAACAACCGGACATCCTTCTGACGACCCCTGAATCCCTCGAAGTCATGCTGGTCTCCCGAAAGACGGACCCGGTCGCCCTCTTCGGGCAGGTGAAAGTGGTGATCGTCGATGAACTCCATGCTTTCGCCGGCGACGATCGGGGCTGGCACATGCTCTCGGTTTTACAGCGAGTATCCCGTCTGGCGGGTCGGGAGCTGCAGAGGATCGGACTTTCTGCGACCGTGGGGAACCCTGTGCAGTTGTTGCGGTGGCTCATGTCGGGCAGCACATGTCCAGGCCAGATCGTGCAACCACCGGCGGCCGCCACAAAGGGGCCGACGGTTCAACTGGACTTTGTGGGTTCACTCGGGAATGCGGCCATCGTGATATCCCGGCTCAACAGGAGCGAGAAGCGACTTGTGTTCGTTGACAGCCGCGCTCGCGCCGAGGAACTGGGGGCGGAGCTGCTCCAGCTCGAAACGAAGGCGTTCGTTACACACAGCTCGCTAAGCAAGGACCAGCGGAACCGCGCCGAGCGGGCGTTCGCGTGTGAAACGGATTGTGTCATCGTGGCCACCAGCGTATTGGAGCTGGGCGTCGACGTCGGGGATCTGGATCGGGTCATTCAGATTGACGCCCCGTCAACGGTGGCCAGCTTTCTTCAGCGGATGGGACGAACCGGGCGACGATCCGACACCGAGCGCAACTGCCTGTTTCTGGCCACACACGACTTCGGATTGCTACAGGCGGCGGCCTTGTTGAAGATGTGGTCCCAAGGATTTGTTGAGGATGTGCTTCCGCCCCCCATACCGTACCATGTCTTTGTGCAGCAATTCCTCGCTCTCGTGCTTCAGGAATCCGACCTTGCTCGGTCTGACTGGCCAACGTGGATCGGTAAGGTGCCTGCGTTCACCGAACTACAGGACGGTCGTGCCGACGAGATCATCTCCTTCGCCTTGCAGCAGAACCTGCTCGGAGAAGACGGGGGGCGCCTTCACCTTGGTGCCGAGGCAGAGCGGCGATTGGGCTACAGGCACTTCTCCGAGCTGGTCTCGGTCGTGGCCTCCCAGCCCTTGTTCCAGGTCCGCTTCGGCAGACGTGAAGTCGGCTTCGTCCACCCGCTCTCGTTCGTCGCATCCAGAGGCGCGCACGTGATTCTCGCCTTGGGTGGACGCGGATGGCGACTCAAGGATGTCGACTGGACACGGAGAATCGCCCATGTCGAGCCAACCGAGGAGGCCGGACGGTCCCGCTGGGTAGGGTCAAGTGTGCCGTTACCCCCGGCTCTATGCGCGACCGTTAGGCATCTCCTACAGGCCACTGAACACGACCCCACATGGTCGCGTCGAACGACCAAGCGAATTGCGGAGCTTCGGGAGGATCTTCCCGCCTTCTGCGGCAATGGATCTGCCATCGGACGCCGAGGCTTGTCTCTGGAGTGGTGGACGTTCGCCGGACTTGCTGCCAACCAGACGGTTGTGCAGTATCTGCAGCCCTATGTCGAAGCTCCGCTTCGGGCGGACAACCTATGGATCACCTTGCCGCCAGACACATCCACAGAGCGCTTGACACACGCCGTCCACGAGCTTCGCACTGCTGATGGTCCTCCAGATTGGGAGCTTCGGCAGCCGGCCCAGGATCTTCTGAAGTTCGGCAACCTGCTACCTGGCCACTTGCTGCGTGATCTGATCCTGACGCGGATGGCCGACATTCCCCATGCTCGCGAGATTCTACGCTCCCCAATAGCCGTTGTCACCGAGGCGCAGGTAGGGACCAAGTGAATGGAGGTGTGCTGAAATGCCCATTGAACCGCGCTATTTCACGCTGGATCTGCTCTTGCACGGCTCCCTTTTCAGAATTCCGGATTACCAGCGTGTATACAGCTGGGGAGAGAAACAGCAAGAGGACCTCTTCACCGACATCCGGAAACTCATGGAAACGCCGCGCGAGCGTCATCACTTCATGGCCACCATCGTCTGCCTTAAGACCAAGGTCACGGAACAACTTGGTGCGGACGAGTTCCAGGTCTACCACCTTGTCGATGGTCAACAGAGACTGACAACCCTGACCATCCTCCTGAAGGCCATCGCCAAGCGTTTGTCTGCTGATGCCAACCCGGATCGAAGGAAAGAAGGAGACAAGCTTGGCGGTCTCCTCGTAAAGGGCGACCGACGCCTAATCCTCCTCCAGACAAACCACGAGAGTCAGATCGTGTTTCGGCACTACCTGGAGGACGGGACCATACCGGACCAGGCGGCGGTCTCCACAATGGCCGAACTCAACCTGTGCTCAGCTTTCGGGGAAGCCGAGACATTCGTAGCGACGCAGGGCGACCCACTGGCGCTGCTTAGATGCCTCAAGAATCGATTGGGGTTTGTATTGTACATACTCGAGGACGAGGGGGCCGCCTACTACACGTTCGAGGTGCTGAACAGTAGGGGTCTTGAGGTCGACGCCTTGGATAAATGCAAGAGCATGCTGATGGGCTTGGCGTTCGACAGCTTCGGTAGGGAGGTCGCTGAGGAACACATCACCCAACTCAACGAGTACTGGCGCCGGATCTACCGTGCGATCGGTTTGCGGGCGGTCCCAGGCCACGAGATTCTCAGATTCGCCGGCACGTTCCGGCACAAGAACATCCAGAGCAAGGTCATGAAAAGTCAGGACGCAATTGAGATCTTCCGCGAGAAGTGTAAGGGCACACCGAAGGAGGTTCTTACAGTGTGTAGGGAGTTCCTGGCAATCGCGGAAGCGCTAGCGGAACTCTACGGCAATCCCCGACTGCGAGCTGCGACAAGGATCGGCCACGCCCGGTTCCTTACCGTTGCCATCAAGCTTTCCCGTGCACTCACCCCAGAGCAGCGGGAGGCCGCCCTTTCCGTCTGGGACAAGGTGACTTTCCGGATCTTCGGCATGTGCCGAAAGGACGCTCGGACTAAGGTGGGGGACTACGCTCGCCTTGCCCAGAAGGTCCGGAGCGGCGCGGTGGCCTCGCCAGTAGTCGGTAAGGAGATAGGGGACTTGGTGAGCGGCTACAAACTCGACGATGCAGTGGCAGGGCTGCGCTGCGCAAACTGCTACGAGGGATGGGAAGAGGGGCTGCGGTACTTCCTCTACCGCTACGAGGAGTACCTGTCGAGGAAGGGGGGAGCCGAGGTGGCTCACGACGCGTGGGAGCAGATCTGGGCGTTCATCACCCGCGACATCCATCGAGCACATCCACCCGCAGAACCTGACGCCGGCGTGGGTGGGGAAGATCACGGGAGACGCAACCGAGCTACAGAAGCAAGTGCATCGCATAGGGAACCTCGTGCTGCTCCCGCCAGGAGTGAACTCGATGGTCAAGGACAAGTCGTTTCGCGAGAAGAAGGAGGTCTACAGGAACCATATCCAACTGCGGATGGTCCAGGAACTGCTTGACCTGCCGGACTGGGACGCGAACGCTCTAGAGGAACGTGAGCGGAGGCTCGTGGCGTGGGCCAGAGAGGAGTGGACGTTGCCAAGGGACTCGGAGTTGAGGGAGCCAGTTCCCCTGGTCACGTGAGGGTCGGGCGATGGCCGCCCACTACAAAACGCCGGTCTGGCAGATGATCAAAGAGGCCGTGGCAACGCTCGGCGGCGCCGCGAGGAATGCGGACATCGTGCGCTGGGTCATTGGCACGTATCCTGGCACGAACCAGAACACCGTGCAAACGCAGATCGGATACTGCACCGTCAACAAGCCTTCAAGAGTGCACTGCCCAGAGAACAAGAAGCCAATGGTTGCTGTCAGGGAGAAGGATTGCCTCTTCACCACCGGCCACGGGTATGTCGAGGGCCACGACCCAACGAAGCACGGGTTCTGGGCGATCGTGTCGACCGGAGAGGGTGGCTTCGCTGTCCAGCGGTTCGACAGCCTGGAGGCGGCCAGGGCGGCTGTTCAGGGCGGTCGACCCTCTGAGAGCACAACTGAGGCACTCAGGCGCTTGGCGGCCATGCCACCCCCGCTTCCTGCCACCAGGCCGGGCGGCGCTTCTGGCTCAGTCGTGGTGACCAGCGTCCCGCCTCCATTTCCGAGTCCAGCCGCGCACGGAGCGACCAGACCACCTGGAGGCGCGCCAACGCCGCCCCCCGCCTGGACCCCCGAACGCAGGGGGACATGGGGCATTGTGGCGGCCAACCTCGCAGAGCTGGTAGGAAATCTCGATCACTACTACGGCGCGTCGCTCGGAGTCTGGCAGACATTTGGCGGGCCTTCCGTCTACTTCCACAGGAAGGCCGTCGCTGCTGCGAGGACCGAGTTCCTTTCCGAGCGTCACCTGGAGTTGATCTACGCGACTCTCGCGTCCTGGGGCTTGCACCGTATGGGGGACACGGGCGCCAAACTGGCTGAGTTCGACGACTTCGCGGCGTCGCTCAAGGCCAACGGCGGCTTGCTGACCAGCTTGAGGAATCAGAACCTGGCCTCGGTATCCGACACGGAGTTTGCAGGCATCCTTGACGGCCCGCTCCAAGCCCTCTTCCGAGCCGCCCGCGTGTCAGCGTCTGAGGACACTGTGCTCGTCGCCAACTCGAAGGCACTCCATCACCTTGTGCCCGAGTTGGTGCCGCCTATTGACCGACAGTACACCATTCGTTTCTTCTATCACGAGCAACGGAGCTTCACCCGCGTTGACCGAAACGGCAGGCGCAAGTGGCATCAAGTCAACGTGCCTGCCTCAGTTGAGGAGCAATATAGGCTGTTCCGCGAGGTGTGCCTGAAGATGCGGGAGATTCTCCGTATGCCTGCGTTCCAGGCGCTCGCCCGCGTGGACTGCCCCGACGCGCCCTTCAACACATCCCTGGTCAAGATCGTGGATAACATGATCGTCGCGTTCGTGAAGGAGAAGGGCGGAACGAGCGACTCAAGCATGGACGATGGGCCAGGCAGCGACGGAGTAGCCAGCAACTGAAATGCGAGCTGCGGCCTGCCCTCCACTCACACCCTACTCCCACACTCCCCGCAGTAGCTGGAGCGGCCGACCAGGACGTGGTCGCAGACCGGGCAGCGCCGAACCAGACCACGGCCACCGCCAGGCTTCACGAGCAGGATCACCAGCACGATGATGATGGTGATGGCAGTGCCAGTCAGGTACTCCGTCTTGATGTGCTTCGCGAACTCGATCGCGCCCTTCTCCTGGAGCCAGTTGGCGACCAGCCAGATGTTCGCCACGAGGAAGATGACTCCCACGCAGCAGAGCACAATGAACTTCCTTGTCGAGAGAGACATCCTACACACTCCTTTCTTCCTTGCCGGCCCTTGACAGCCGCCCAGCCATGGGGTAATCTGACACGCGGGCCACTTGAACAGGTGGCCCCAACGATGGCAGTATACCCTACAGAGTGGGCCGTGTCAAGTGAATTCAACTTGTTCAGGTGGGCCAGTCATGAAAGACTTCGCTGAGCGGCTTGGTGAGATTCGCGAGGCAGCCTATGGGAAGCACGGTCGCTCGGCCTTCGCGAGGGCACTTGGCATCCCACTCACATCCTACCTGAACTTCGAGAACGGCCGCGTCCCGCCCATGGACATCGTCGTGAAGATGATGGCGCTCACGAGGGTCAACCCGCGATGGCTGGTGCACGGTGAAGGCCCGCAGTACCTTCCCGAGGGGGTCGAGCTTCCCCCTGCCGAGGACGCGGCGTCCCTGCTCACTGAACTGCTGGACGAGAATGCCGGGCTGAAGGAACAGTTGCTCGCGGTCAAGCGCTCCACCCACCCCGCCGTCTTGGTCGTCCCAGCAGACATCGATCCGAAGGAATGGCGGACCGCTCAGGGCAGAATCCAGGCCGCCGCCGACGAACACGTGGCTGTTCCAGTCCTCTCGGGGCCGAATGCGGTGGTTCCTCCCGAGAACGTGTTCGAGGCTGACAGGGATGGCTGGCTGCTCTGCCCTCGGTCTGCCATCAAGCACCCGAAGGCCACCTTCGCCTTCTGTGCGCAGGATGGCGCAATGGCCCCTGCCATCCCGGAAGGCAGCTTGGTCGGGGTTGACTGCTCTGTCCGAGACCCAGAGCGGCTGCTCAAGGCAGGGAGTGGCCTTGTGGCGGCGCGTGACACACTCGGAGGCTGCGTCGTCCGCCAGCTCGTCAAGGCGGAGAAGCACTGGGTGTTCCTGACGGCGAACCAGTCTGGGAACCATCCCCCCATTGTCTGGGCGGAGGGTGCCGACGTGCCGTGTCCTGTCATCGGGAGGGTCGTGTTCGTGTTTGCCACGACTATGCACTGAGCGCCGCACGCCGGTCGTACCCAGTCAAGCATCGATCATGCGTTAGTGAAGAGAAACGACCGTCCAGAGCGAGGGTTCCTCTCCTGCCTCGCCTTGCGGCATAGGTCCCCGAAGGGCGTGCGCCGCGACGTGGCTATCGCCGAGAAGCTCCCGCAAAAGGACATGGGCGTCAGCCATAGTGCCGTCACGCTGCACGGGGTGGCCGTCATGTCGCCCGCAACAGGCTTGAGTTCCGCCAAGAGAGAGGCTGACTCCCTGTGGTCGTTGGGCGTCCGCTCGCAACACTGCGGTTGCGGCACGCCCCCTGCGGCAGTCCAGGAGCTGGGCTGATGGCATGGAGAGCAGCGCCAGGTGGCCAGTGCCAGCCTACCACTCAATGTGCTTGACTTCGCCGGCACCCACGACATATATTACTATGAGCAGGAACTGTAGGGGCGCCTGTGGCGGTGCCCCAAGGAGGGGGTTCATGATGGGAGTGGACAAGCACGTGGTCCCGCATGCAGGGGGCATTCACATGTGGCCTGATCGCGAAACGCAGGAGGATTGCCTGGGCTTCGAGAACTACGTCTCGACGCTTGCCGCGATATGCCTCGAACCGGGCCTCGCGCCCCTGACGCTTGGCATCTTCGGCTCCTGGGGAAGCGGCAAGACGAGCCTGATGAGGATGCTCATGAACCGGGTAAGCCCGGCTGGAGACCCGCGCCGCGTGAAAACGCTGTGGTTCAATGCGTGGAGGTACGAGGGAAAGGACGAGGCGCAGTCGGCCCTCATCCACGCCATCCTGCGCAAACTCTCCGAAGACAAAGGCCTGCTCGCCGATGTTGGCGACGTCCTCAGCAGACTCAAAGAGAACGCAAGCGTCGTCAAGCTTGGGAAATTCATCGCCAGGTCGGCGCTCACGATGACCCCGGACATATCTGGGTTCCTCGGCTGCTTCCGCGAGCAGTCAGAGAAACTCGCCGAAAGCATGGAGCAGTTCGAGCGCGACTTCGAGGAGCTGCTCCGGAAGGTGAAGGTCGAGCGCATCATCGTCTTCATCGACGATCTCGACAGGTGCCAGAGCGGGAAGGTGATCGAGACCTTCGAGACGATCAAGCTGTTCCTCAACGTGCCACAGTGCGTCTTCGTCATTGGCGCAGACGCCACGAAGATCGAGCAGGCCATCGGCGACACGTACAGCCTGGGAGATCAGGATGCACGCGCGTTCGCGCGGGATTACCTTGAGAAGATCATCCAGGTTCCATTCAACATTCCCGAGCAACAGAGCCACGACATCGCGTGCTATGTCGGCATGCTGGCACTTCGCCCCTATCTGGACAACGACGGATGGCCGAAACTTCTCGCAAGACGTCAGGAACTGCTCTCTCGCGGCGACAACATCGGCCGGGCGTTCAACGAGTGGGTTGTCCAGCAGGCGAGTCTATTCTCCGGCCAGACGGAGAAGCCCCTGGCTGCGCTTCGCGCGCTCATGCCATACACTGGCATCCTTGCCAGGGGATTGCGTGGTAACCCCAGGCAGGTCAAGCGGTTCCTGAACATCCTCAGCCTTCGTCGCTCGCTGGCCTCCGCCAACCAGCTTAGCGTAGACAACGACGTGCTGATCAAAGTCCTTGTCCTGGAGTACTCCTGGCCGGACTTCTTCAAGTCGGTGGTCGAGATAGTAGATCCCTCAACGGGTAAGTGCGAACTGATCGGGGAGGTCGTTGACGCTCACACGAGTAACATTGCAGAGTCCCCCGATTCTTCGATCCTGACCCAGGCGCTCAGGACTGTTGGCCTCGCGGAATTCCTTGCCGGGGACCCGCAGTTGCGCGATGTGGATATGAATCCCTATCTCTTCCTGGCGCAGACATCCCTGGGCAGTCAGCACGTGAGCGTGCTGGCGCCCATGGAGGAGGTGACAGCGCGACTCGCCGGGAGCATCGCGGACAAGGATCGGATGCGCTCGCGCGCTGGAGCTGCAAGGGCAGCAACGCAAGACCCAACCATTGCATTTGGTATCGTCCGCAGGTTGATCCCGGAGCTGATCGGCGCCGAAGACCAGGTCATCCAGGCCAACATCATGAGCGGCCTCCTTGCCATATGCCGCAAGCACGTTGGCAACTACAGCACAGTCATGGCAGCCCTCGACCAGGTCAATGTCGTCGGCAAGACCGGCCTCGCCCTGGTCGTTACGATGTTCTTCAGAGAGGCGAGGAAAGCAGGGCTTACAGTCTCTGCAGAGCTGGAGGACAAGGTGAAGAAAACCTCCAAGATTGTGCAGGCACTGGACGCGCCAAAGTCAGCGCACAGGTCGGGCGGATAGGAGCGTGCCGTGGGAACATCAAAGAGCCAGGCGACGCCTAGCGGGGGGCAGTGGACACAAGCCAAGAGGGCGATCAATCGTGGTCTCACGCGTCCGGCCGCGCGGCGAAGCGTCGTAGGGGGGGCGGTGTCCGCTGCCGGGGGCCTGGGTGGCGGTCTTTACGCAGGTCACGCGGGTGGAGGAGGGCAAGGGACCCGCAACATCGGCCGCGCGGCGTCCAGTCTGGCCGGGTTTCTGGAGACTGTTAGGACCGCCGGCCTCGACGAAGCTGTGCGTCGCCTTGACCTCGGGGAACTCCAGGGCAGGTCCGCTGTGGAAGTAGTAAGCATTGTTGCCGACCACCTGTCGCAGAGCGCAGAAGGCACCGAACGAGAACTCCTGATGAAGGCCCTTGAGGATGCGCTGCTGGAAATCGCCTCGCTCGGCGACGACCTCGGCTACGAGGATCTGGAGACTGCGCTCCAGACCGCCATTGACAGAGACGGCATTGCTGGGGTTCTTGAGATCTTCCTGGCGCGAGTAGCGTTCGAGAGCGTGTGGTTTCTCATCGAGAACCACGCCCAGAGCAGCAGCAGTGACGAGGACGCCTTGACCGCCTTCGCAACGGGGATCGAGGAAGTGTGCCGGAGTGAAGCGCGGGATCTCATGGCCGAAAAGGTGCGAGCAGGCCAGTTCGACAAGGTAGACTGGTTTGGCGCCGAAGGTATTCGATTCGGGCAGGAACTCGCGCGTCAGCTTGAGCAGCGCTTGGCGGCGCTCTCCGAGGAGGGTGGCACATGAGAATCGTGAGGTACATCGAGGAAAGCGGTGGCCCTGCCCGCGTGTACGCTGAGGCGCTGCGCGATGCCACGTCGTTGGTGATCGACGCGGTTCCTCGTAGCCGTAATGCTCCGCGAGGCCCGAACGTCTCCGTCAGGTTCAAACTGGACGTTCACAGGAAACCAGGTGGCGACACCCTTCAGGTGGGGCCAAGCCCGTCGTTCCGCGATCTACTCGACCTCGCCATTTCGGTCTACGTCGCCGACGAGTACTCGCTACGTGCGAGTCAGCCTGACAGGTGGCGCCGGGACCTCGACTTCGTGTTCTCCACGCCTGACCCTGCCGAGTGGGCGCGAGCCAGCGGTTCGCTGACTGACGCACTGACGTTCCTGTCCGGGGACAGGTACTCATTCACATGGGAGCCCTCCCGCGTACTTCGTCCATACGGGGTCGGCGGGACGAGTCTTCCTAGGCACTTCGATGTCGTCTGTCTGTTCTCAGGAGGGATAGACTCTCTCATAGGTGCTTACCGCCTGCTTGAACAAGGGCGGAGGGTTCTTCTGACTGGTTACCAGACGGACAACATCTCTGCTCACGCCCAGCGTATCCTTGCCGGGGAACTCCACGACTTGTTTGGCGACCAGTTCTCCTTCGTTCAGTGCGACATACGCCCTTTCCAGGGCAGGACGCCGCCCGAGTACCCCCTGCCGGCAATCAGCAATCTTGAGAATACGCACAGGACGAGATCCTTCCTCTTCCTCTCCTTGGCGGTTGCCATGGCAGAGATATCGGGCGCCCGGTCAATCGTCGTTCCAGAGAACGGTCTGATTGCTCTGAGCGTCCCCCTCCAGACGTCGCGTATCGGAACTCTCAGCACAAGAACCGCCCATCCGCTTTTTCTGAGCCGCATGCTGAGGTTCCTGCGTGAACGCGGCCTTTTTGACGGCGAACTGCGCAACCCGCTCCTGTACGATAGCAAGTCGGATCTCATCGCCGGTCTTGCCCCCAGGATACGGGAACTCCTTACGAGCACCGTGTCGTGTGCCCACCCTGGTCGCGTACGCAAGCCCGGCAGCCGGCACTGCGGTCATTGTGTGCCGTGCCTTTACCGGCGAAGCGGCATGCTCCGAGCAGGCTTGGAGGAACTCTACGAAGACGATGTGTACAGAAACCTGCCATGTCTTAGCGAGACAAGACGAACTGATTTCCGCGCCCTGACGGCATTCGCCAACAAGGTCCTTCGGGCAAGGAAGGCTGAGCTTCAGATGATGGTGCTCAGCCACGGCCACTTCCCGCCTGATATCGGCGGGACGATCGGGCCGTGGCCTGCCACGGACTATTCACCCTGGTGCGAAATGCTCACTCGCTGGGCCGGGGAATTCCTTCAGCAAGCCCGGCAGTTGTGTTCCGGCGAGACCAGAAACATCCTTCGCCTATAGGAATGGGCACATGGCCAAGAGAATACTCAACGCGCTGTCGGTAAAGCAGCCTTGGGCGAACCTGATCGCTTCAGGACGCAAGACGATTGAGACCCGAACCTGGACCACGAACTATCGCGGCGAACTGCTTGTCGTCTCTTCCAAAACCCCTCCGATCCAGCCCGCTGGCTGTGCCGTCGCTCTGGCGGACCTCGTGGATTGTCGCCCCATGTCCAGGAGAGACGAACCTGCGGCCGGCTGCCCAGTCTACCCCAACGCAGTCGCGTGGGTGCTCCAGAATGTCCGGAGGATCGCGCCCTTTCCTGTAAGAGGTGCGCTCGGCATATACCAGGTAGAGGTCGACGAGTCAACTATCCGTGTGTGCGAGCGCGAGTCTCCTTAGGTAGACTGAGGCGTCAGGGGTGGACAGCGGTGTTCGTGGCGCAAGCGCGGCGGCGGGGTTGCCATTAGGTGGGCTGCGCTCCACCCTCTTGATATGAGTGCCGTCTTTGGGAGGCACGTGCCATCCATGTCCGCGACGAGCTATTACCAGGCCATGGGATACGTACCCACCTCAGCGCAACGCGCGACGCGGGTATCGACGATCGCTTCCCGTGTGATGTCGCGACCGGGCATAGCTCTCGCTACCCCGAGAGAGAAATCGCGGCCAGAAGCAGGGGCCGCGAGAGAAGAGGATAGAGAAGGAGCGGACGGGTCAGGTGGCGATCAGGTTGAGCGTTGTGAGATCGTACAGAACCTCCTTCTTCAAGTGTTGGTCAACGGCAAAGCGTTTGACCTGGAGCGCGATGAGCGCGCCCGCAACCAGCGGGCAGTAGACAATGGCACGGGCAGAGCAGGGAAGCCGTTCAGCGTCCCCGCTCGTGTACAGGTTGGCCTCGTAGAGCGCGCACCCATCCGCGTCGGTCGGTCGAATGGTGTAGAGCCTGAGCACCTCGGCGCCCATGCGCGCGTCGAGGTGGAGCTGCACACGCAGGTTTCCCTTGACGGTCTTCCAGATGACGCCGCGGGCCTCCATCGAGTCCACGGCGCAGATGACAATGCCCCCGAGGCGTTGCCCGCGGTAGCGTTCGCTGATGCCGCGGATCTCGACCTCCGCGAGCTGGCCGACCAGCGCTTTCAGCGCCTCGACCTTGGACTGGCCGAGGCAGGAGACGAGAGCGAACTGATTGGGCAGGTTGTGCTCCTCCAGGAGGTCGTGGTCGTAGACCGTGATGTTGCCGCACCCCATCTTGGCGAGCGTGATGACCGCGGCAGAGCCGATGGCTCCTGCTCCAATCACGGTGATCGGGAACTGCAGCTTCTCGGGCGGGCAGATGTCGAGTTGCCGCCAGAAGCGATTGGATTCCATCTGGGACTCCTTTCTTCTTGCCGGGTGCAAGGGGAGAGGCAAGGTCGAGGTCGGAAAAGAGCCTCGACCTTGCCACAGAGATGCATGGTGAGCGCTGCCTACTCCGGGAACAGGTCGGCGAAGAACGGGTCGTCGCCGAAGCTGTCATGAAGGGGCTTGCCGGCCAGTCTCTCGGCCAGCGCCTCCTTGTAGCCAGGGAGGCCGGAGAGAGGGCAGTCCTTCTCTTTGGGCCCGTGCCATTCGCCGCAGAGGTCGCAGTAGTCCACCTGCTCCACCTCCGGCTCCTTGCCTGGGGCTTCGGGCTGGGCAGGGGGCATCAGTGGGAACCCCAGGTCCAGCCTTTGCGGCGCGACCTTGACCTTCTCCTGGACTTCACGCTTGCACTCCTCGACCAGTGCCTCGTCAGGCAGGCCGTCGAGGCAGACTGCTACATGGTCAATCGTGAATGGGACGGGGCCGGTGACATCCACGCGGCAGCGAAGCCGAAAGCCTCCGCTCACCACAATGGACACCAGCCAGTCGGTCACCAAGAGCCGGCAGGTGGCCTGGTCCGTCTGGGACCAGAAGCAGCCCATGCCGCCGGGATGCGAGTGGCACCAGCATCGGATCTTGCCTGTGTCCTCCTTCCTGCCTTGGCTGATGAGCTGCTCGACCAGCTGGCCGATGGCGTTCTGGTCCAGATTGGTGTGACAGCCAGTTCCTTCCTGGGTGAGCAGGAAAAGGTCGGTGACCATGAACCTGTTCCCCTCACGCTCCACGAGCCCGAGGCACGAGACCTCGATGTCCGTGGCGTAGGCGTAGCCGAAGAGCTTGCCCACTGCCCTCTGGCCGAGCACGACCACCAGGTCGTCAGGCAGCGTGCATTCGAGCTGATGGCTCTCACTCAGCAGCGGCCCCGGCAGGCTCCGCCGCGTCGGCTTGCTGTGGTTGTTCGGTTCTTTCACGGGGGCCTCCTTTCTGGAAGTTGAGTTCCTCGCGTTTCTCGGAGTACTCGCACTCGTCGTCACAGGAATCGTTCTCGCACTCCTCACAGGGGTTCGAGAGAGCCCAGTCGTGGTTCCAGCGGCACTCGAGGAAGCAATAGTCCTTGCCTTCCTCGCAGTCGTGGCAGGGATGGACGTAGTCGAAGCCGCGGTTGCGCTCGCACTCGCCGTAGCAGAAGTCCGTGCGGTAGTCGCAGCAGTCTGAGCAGCTGTAGCTGCCCATCTCGTTGTGTTCGCAGTCCATGATGCAGTAGGGAGTGCAGCGCTCCTCGCAGTCCTCGCACGGATCGTCGTCTTCCTCGCCAGGGCAGTCGGGGTCGAAGCGGCTGATCTTGATGTACGGGTTGTCGGGGTTGTAGGAGTTGAGGAACTCGCGGATGAGCGAGAGCGCCTCTGCGATCCGCATCCTGCCGATGGCGCGGGCGAGGTCTGGGGCGATGTTGCCGAGGCATGGCCTGCCGCTGCTGTCCACGTGGGGATGCGGGTAGCCATCTGCCTCGTTCCCATCCGCAGAATGGATGGTAACCTTGCCCGCCGGGTCGACCTTGATGTCGTAGCAGCCCAGGCTGAACTCCCAGTCGTCGTGGAAGATGGTGACTGAGGAAGTGCGGGCGTGGATGCTGCCATCCGGCTTGGGCGTGATCTCCTCGTACTGCCCAGATGCGACCAAGGAACAAAGCTCGCCAGCTTGCTTGGCCATGGTCTCGTCCTTGTCGGTCTTGGCGTACTCCTGGAGCGCGTCCAGCTCTGCCTGGACGATGGGCCTCTGCCGCTCGACCTGAACGAGACGCCGATAGTGGTCCTCGGCGTCGTACTCGAGCTGCCGCAGAGCGGAACTCTTGTCCTGGATGTGGCGCTGGAGCGCAGAGAGGTGGAACTGCCTGAAGGCATCCAGCATTCTCTCGCGGTCCTGGCTGAGCAGCTCGGAGACCTCGAAGTCGAGCAGTGGGATGGCCTTCTCCAGGACATAGGCCAGAATGGCCTGGCCTGCCTCGTTGTCCGAGGCCGTGAACTCCACGACAAAGGTGATGCAGTTGTGGTCCACCTTGGCGAGGAGGCAGCCGTTGTCATCGCTGATGCCTTCCCCGCGGATTGGGTTGCCGGGGAAGAAGCGCTGCTCTGGTTCGAGCGCATGCTCCTTGTCGGCGAGCGTGACGGTCTCGACGTTCCGCGGGGCCTCGCACGCCTCGTCGGTGCAGACGTAGACGTTCACGATGTCCGCACAGTATTGATGGCTGCCTGGGTAGGCCTGGAGCTGAACAGGTCTCTTGAGCTTGTGGGCAATGAATGCCAGCGCAGCCTGAAGCTCGTGCTCTGGCATCACTCTCCCCGACCATGACGCAATCGTGATAGCCGGGAGGCCAGGCAATGCCGTGGTTGGTGGCATAGCTGTCTCTCCTGAAAAGGAAGGGGGCCGAACGCCCTTGGATGGACATCCGGCCCCCATGGTGTGGCTGCCTCAGCAGCCGCCCTCGACCTTGGGGATGATGAGGATGGTCGAGCCCTCGGTCACCCGGGTCTCGAGCGTGGCGGCAGCGCCGTTCACGCGGAGCGTGCCGAGCTGGTCCAGGCCGCCGTAGCGGCGCTCGGCAGCCTCGAGGAGTGAGTGCTCGTCGTCGCCGAGGACGGACCCTGTGCCAGGCGCGGAAAGCACCTGCTTCACGGTGGCATCCGCCTCGACTTCCACGCTGATGGGTTCGGCGCTCAGACGGTAGATCTCAACCTTCATCGTTCTGCCCTTTCATTCAGGCTGTTGAAACGAAAACGCCCCGTCTGCACAAGCAGGCGAGGCCTCAGGGAACTCCTCCCACTCCAATGGAAGTCACGCGATACGCACCACCTCCTTTCATGGGGGATTGGGCGCACTACTCCTCTTGGGCCGGGGTGATCTTCAGCGCTTTCTCTTCCAGCGCTGTCGGGGTGACGCCCAGAAGAGCGTTGGCCTGCTCCCACAGCTCCTTGATCTGGCTCGATGACGTGGCCAGCCAGACTGTGTCCAGCAGGTTGTCCTTCTCCTCGCGCAGCGCGAGGATCTGCTTGCCGAGGCCTGACTGGGTCAGGATCTCGGCCTCCAGTGCCCTGGCACGGGCGCTCACGGCGTTCTCAATGACGCCGTCGCTGCGGTAGTAGCTCTGCTCGAGCTCTTCCTCTACGGTCGTGCCGCGGAGGACTGCGCGCTGCTCGGCTCTGAGCCGGCGCTCGCGCTTGTCGATCTGCTCCTTCTGCTTCTGGAGCTCTTCGAGCTCCTTGCGCTGGGCGTCAATGCCCAGGCTGGCGTAGGCCTTGTCACGGGCCTCCTGCTCGACGCGCTGGAGCAGTGTGGGGTCCTGCTTTGCCACGAGGGTCTCGACGCGGTGGTTGATCCTCTTGGCAATGCGTTCCTTCCAGTGTTCTTTCTCAGCGACGGTCAGTCCCATGAGTGTGTTCTCCTACAAAGGGGCAATCACAATGGCGGGGCAGACATGTGGGCGTCCCACTTCTGTGAGTCAATCGCCTCCTTTCTTGGGTTTCGGTCGGTTCTCGGCCCTTGCCTGGGCGATTTCCGCCTGGCTCGGGATGTGTTCGTGCCAGCCGCAACGGCTGCACTGGCAGTCGCACGAGCCATCCTGGTCTGGGAAGTGCTCGATGCGGCCGCCGCAATACGGGCACTTTCCTTCGGACTTTCGTTTCATCTCGTCTCCTTCCTTGGGTTGGCGGGACTAGCCGACGGCCACGGTGACCGTGAGCTGCCGGGGCGGCTCGCCGGTGCCGAGCGCCCACTTTTGGACGTAGAGGCTGCCGATGCGAGGCGGCTGGCCTGCTTCGGGCTTCTCGGCGTACTTGAGGGTGTTCTTCGTCGCCTTCTCGAACTCGAAGAGAAGGCTGAACTGCTGCTTTTCTGTGCCCACGCGGTTCTCCTTTCATACAAATGGGCACGCAACCTGCTCGCCCCGAGACCTCCAGATCTCGGCGAATGGCTTCTGGGGCAGGTTGCCTATGGGCTTCCGCACGAAGCTGCACGGCAGCACATTGCCGACAGCGTCCACGGTGCAGAAGCGCTTCTTCTGCAGGCAGAAGTCCGGCATCTCGCCGGAGCAGGTGAGGCCATCCACTGCCACTCGGATGCCTTGCTCGTGGAGCTTCCTGGCCTCGGCCATCACGGCCTCTGGCGCTGGGGCGCACTCCACTGCCTTCGCCGTGAGCAGAAGCAGCTCGGCGTCGCACGCCTCTGCCAGCACGGCAGCGATGGGCAGCCAAGCCATGTGCTCCTGGATTGCCAGGAAGTTGATCCCTCGCGGGATTCCGTGCTTCTCAAAATGGCAGAGGCCGTCCCAGACCACCAGCTCACTGTCATGGCACGAGACGTTGATCTGGTTGAACAGGGACAGGGTGTCAGGGCCAAGCTCAGGGAGCTTGAGGCCGTTGGTGGTCATGGCCAGGTTGAGGCCGAGCCGCCGGGTGTGGAGAGCGAGTGCCTTCAGGTCTTCCCTGAGGGTTGGTTCTCCGCCGCCGAAGGTGATCTGAAGCACGCCATAGCGAGCCAGGTCACTGATGATGGCCTTCCACTCGTCTGTGGTGAGTTCTTCCTTCGGCTGGTCCCGCGCGTAGCAATACGCGCAGGAGAGCTGGCAGTTGGCCGAGATCTCCAGGTGGACCACCTCGGCGAAGTCATCCAGCTCGTTGAACGGGATGCTCCTGCCAAGGAAGTCCTCTGTCTCCTGGGGCTCAAGCCGGATGCTCGTTGCTGTCCTCGGCTCGTACGCCAGGAGACCCCGACGGCTGAGCCGCAGCTTGAACATCCCCGAGTGCCGTCTCAAAAGGCACAAAGTCGAACTCGCTTCCTTCGACCTGAACATCCACCTTGCCTCCTCTCTTTGCGAGCCACTGGTCGAGGTACTCGAGGCCGTAGCCGGCTGTGTACGTGCGGATGGCCACGGTGTTACCCTCCAGGGCAACACCGACGTCGTCACGGCACCAGTCGTCGAGGACCAGGCCGTAGTCGGCGATGACAGTGATGCTGCCGTTCTCCTTCCTCTCGACCTCCAGGGTCGAGTGTTCGCTGGCAACCGGATCCCACTTCTCGGTCTTCCACTGCTGGAAGGTTTCCTCTGTGGGGAACGACCGGCCGAAGCCTGCGCAGTTGAACTTGTCTGCCCTGGTGAACAGATCATCCAGGTGACGGACCAGTTCCTCATGCGCGCGGGCCGCGGATTCGTCGTCCGCGAAGCTGGCCACGATGCGCATGTAGTCGCTGTGGTCAGCTTGGAGCGCCGATTCGATCTGCATCGCTTTCGCTCCTTTCTGTAGGGGTTGGTGTGGGGTGGGCCTTCTTCGCCTTCTCGACGATTCGGCCCTCGTAGTCGGTGAACCATTCAAGGCCGCAGGTGCAGTCCCTCGCCCAGCGCTTGGCGAGCGACGGGCTGGTCTCTGCCTCCTCGACCTTGATGCCGAGTTCTCGGACAGTTCGGCACCCTTCGCCGTCTGGCGAGAGGTCGTTGTTGCCGATGCACAGCACGAACGCCTTTTTCTTGGGCTCGTACCTGCACCGTGTCACCGGCTCGCCCAAGCCAGCGCAGGCGCCGAAGAAGATGCCTTCGACCTGCTGGATCTTCGTGAGGCACGGGATGGTCTCAGGGGGATTCCTGTAGGCAGCCGCCACTTCATTGGCGAACGCCTGGAGGATCGTCCTCGCGACCTCGGTATCCTCAGTATGGAACCGGAACACGGCCTCGCTGCAGTTGGGGTTGAGGCCGATCTCGATCTTCATCGTCAGTTCTCCTTGTGAACGGTGGTGCTGGTTGTAGCGGATGAGCGCCCGGCCGCACAGGGCGGACTCCGGGCGCACCATGGCTGCGCTTCCATCTCTGGTTTCCTCTCAGGTTGCGGGGTTGGGGAAACAGGCTGACGGGTGTCAGCCACAGGGCGGGATCAGTGTTCGGCGGGGATCGTGGCCCTGAACATCTCGGGCGCGATTTCCTCGAGGGTCTTCGGTTCCCAGTGGATGTCGCGCTCGATCGGTAAGCCGAACGGCCCTCGCACGCTCTCCAGCTCTCTCAAGCTGAAGTAGCCGAGTTCCCTCTCCATCCCATCCACGAGGCCGAAGAACAGGTCCTTGCCATCGTACTCGGTCACGTGCCAAGTCCATCGGGACGACGGACTGAAGAACTTACAATAGGCAATAGCCTTGCCGCCCTTGCCGTCCTGGGAGCCGAGCGGGGGCAGCTGCCGGCGAAGCTCCTCGGTGAGCAGCCTCATGCCAGGAGCGCCGGCGCGCTGTGTGCGCCGCCTCGCTGGTTTCCGTTCTGGCTCGCCGCCCTCGCCCTGGGACTTCGCGGTCTGGGCGTTGAAGGCTTCGGCAATCCCCGTGAGGAAACCGGCCATGTTCCGCTCTTGCTCCACGCGCGAGATGGGCTCCTGCTGCTCGAAAAGCAGCGGAGTGCCGATCACCTCGATCTGGCTGGGCTCAAGCTCCAGAACAACGCGGCCATTGTCGACTGCGTACCATTCCACGTAGGGCGTGGTACTGTAGTCCTGCGGCGGCAGCCCGGCAGTGATGTCGCCCACCTTGCCCGTCTGCCTAGCCGAGAACGTCTCCATGTACTTCTCGGCCGCAGGGTCATCGTCTCGGCCTCCGCCCTTGAGCCGAAGCCGCGTTCCTCGGATGTCCCGATGGAAGTCTCCGTCCAGTTCAAAGGTCACTCTCTCCTTCATCCCGGCGAACTGCATCCATCCCGTGACCTTGCCCGGGACAGTGTTGTCCAGCTCGCCTTCTTTGAGGTACTGTGTTGGTCTCCATGCCATTTGAACCACCTCCGTTCTTTGTGCTGATGGCACGCCTCGCATGAGGGCGTGCCATCGTGTGGGAAATGAAAAAGCCCCCGGAATGTCCAGGGGCTTCGCCGAGGCAGGGGATACTATAGATAGCCTCACAGCCCGGGCATTGGGCCGAACCCAATCATCCCAACGTCAGTCATCTGCTCCTGTCAGGACCCCCAGGGGTCTTCTTGCTCTTCAGGCGCCCCTCCGAATTGAGGCACCGCCTGCTCGATTATGTCGTCGAGCGATGTCTGCTGCTGACCATGGTGGGGATCCACTTCCTGGAAGTCACCAGTGGGGGCCGTTACAGGCACTTCGGCAGGTTCCGTCTGGGTCGCTTCCCGCATCGCCTGCAGGAAGGCTTCTTCGGTCAGTTCCTGTTTGCCGAACCACGGGTGCTCCTCCACAGGAATGCGGTCCATCAGCAACCCGCCCACCATTTCCTGAACCAAGTCCGGTCCTGGGGGTTCCATGCTTCCCAGACTTGGCTCTGCCCCTCCGTTATCGACCGAGGCGGCCCCCATGTCGCCCAACGCAGCATCCAGGGATCCAGGCCGCCACCTCAAGAAATCCATGTTCAGCTCCTTTGCAGAACGCTCACACCCCGATCAGCATGCGGACCGCAGAGAGGCGCGATTTCAAGGGGGGCCATCCATTTGCAGCGAACGTGCCCCGCGGGGCATATGGCTACCTCTCGTCGGTGGTGGCTTTGGGAAAAACGATAGAGAACGAACTACCTCGATTGAGGGCCGGCTTTCGCCGATCCCAGTTACTCGTCGAGGTTCCGCTGCGTGATGATCTGCCGTAAGGCAGTGCTGTCACGTGGGAAATCCTCGGGCAAGTGCTCTTTCGAGCGACTTGCCCACGGCATAGTAGTGCCTTTTGGTGAGGATTGGACAGTAGAGAATGCGGCGGGGTTTATAAAGGTGACGGTTCTGGGGCGGCCAGCGCCAGCATCGGTTAGCTACACGGTCGCAGGCCCGGCCCCTCGCACGGTGCCGAGCGCCTTCTGGAGTGTGGCGAAGGGCTTCTCCCGCATGCCGGGGTTGGCGTCGTTCCCTTGCGGCGACACGTGGACCTCGCCTGCGACCAGGAATCAGCCATGCCCAGGACAAGGCAGGCGCCGGCGATCTGGTGCGTCACGGTGGATCCCCTTCCCGGGCAAACGCGCAAGGCGTGTGGCGATTCGGCCAGAGCGCTACATCCGCCACGGCTCGCGCATCGCGCGGGCGCGCAGGCGATTCGCCTCCTCGTCGCCGACGAACTCCTCGGTCGTCGGGTTCCACTTCAGCGAGCGTCCCAGCCGGAACGCGATGATCGCCAGATGCCCGAGGGAAGCCGAACGGTGGCCGATCTCCTCGTAGGAGCTTGGCTTGCGCCGCGTGCGGATGCACTCGAACCAGTTCGCGTGGTGGTTGTTGGCTCCGGTCACCTCGCGGCTCGCCAGCCCCGCCTCCGCAATGAGGCCCTCAGGGTCTGCCTCGATCGGCCCACCGCCGTACATCGAGGTGATCCAGCCACGCTCACCGACGAACAGGCCTCCGAAGTTCCCTGCCAGCCGGGCCGCCTTGGGTACCGCCTTGTAGACATCCGCGACCATGCCCCAGTGGTCCACGAGGTGGAGCAGCGTCCCATTGGCATACCGAAACGTGAGTGTGGGGAACTGCCTGCCGCTGGGATGGCAGATCTCGACCGGCCCGCTGGTCTCCATGCCCAGGGCGTACTGCACCACATCGGCGCTGTGCGAGTGGTGCCAGGTGACCGAGGCGACGCCGTAGCCGTCGCAGAACGCCCACGGCACCACGCCTGGCCGAGGGTTGCGGTGATAGTGGTGGTTGTAGGGCCGCCAGGGGCCTGGCCCGACCCACAGGTCCCAGTCGAGGCCCTGCGGCACGGGCTCGCCCGGGAGTCCTGCGTCAACCGGCACGCATGCGCTGCCGAACATCGGGTGCAGTCGGCTCCAGAGCGTGAAGACCGCACGGACACGGCCCAGCCCGCCGGCTCGGACGAATGCGCACACCGCGCGGATCGTCGGCATCGAGCGATATTGCGTCCCCGTCTGGAACACGCGGGCGAGCCGCTGCACTGTATCCGCCAGCTCGCGGCCCTGCTGGATTGTGATCGAGACAGGCTTCTCGCAGTAGACGTCCTTGCCCGCCTTGGCCGCATCGACCGCCTGGAGCGCGTGCCAGTGGTCGGGGGTGGCGACCACCACGGCGTCGATGTCCTGCCGGTCGATGACCTCCCGGTAGTCGTTGTAGGCCGCGCAGCCGCGGTGCGAGCCGTCCGTGTAACGGGCGGCGTAGGTCTCATCCACGCGCTGCCTGCCCTCTTCGCGCCGCAGCCGGTCCACGTCGCAGACGGCGCGGACGTGGAGGGTAGGATTCCCGATCGCTCCGGCCAGGTGGCCCCAGCCCATCGTCCCGTGGCCGATCAGCGCCAGTGTGAGCCGATCGCTCGGCGCCACGGCACTCTCCGCGCCCCGAGCGGAGCCGGGGATCAGCGTCGGCGCAACAGCCGCCGCCGAGATCGCCGCCGTCCTGTGCAGGAACCCGCGGCGGGTCACGCGGTGATGCTCTCTTGCACTCTCTGGGGACGGCGCCACGGCCATTCCTCACTTTGCCAAGTCGAGGCTGACGCGGTTGAAGAACTGGACGCTCTCGGCGAGCGCAGGCATGGACGTGAGCCAGTCGCGGGAGTATTCGAGGCCGAACATCGTGGGCTGGATGCCCAGGCGGCGGAGCTCCCGCAGGAACGGCTCGGTCTGCCCAGCGCCGGTGCCCCAGGGCACGTCGTGGCCCTGAGGGCTCCGTTCGTGCAGGTCGTGCATCTGGACGGTGATCAGGCGCTCTTTGAGCGTCCTCGCCGCCTCGATGGGGTCGATGCCCGACCGCATCCAGTAGCCGAGGTCGGCACAAGCCCCGAGCCGCTTGCTCCTGCCCCGGCAGGCCTCGAGGATCCCCTCCGGCCGCCAGTACTGCGGCGACGCCTTCTGGTCGTGGTTGTGCAGCGCGACGCGGATGTCGTACTCGTCGCAGAACCGCTCGATGGTGTCCAGCGCTGCGGGCGCCGGCTCCGACATGAGGGTCTCAATGCCGATCTTGCGGCCGAACTCGAAGACTCTGCGGCAGCCGGCCTCGTCGCCCGGGATGTTGTGGATGTAGTAGGTCAGCATCGTGACGCCGGCGGCATCCAGCTTGAGCCGGACCTGCCTCAGCTCGTCGTCGGTGAGCTGGGGGTCGAAGTCCTTTGGGATCTCCTTGCTGACCTTCTGGAAGCTCAGGCCACCCATGTACGGCAGGCCGAGTTCGGCAGTCTTGTCGATGGCCTCGAAGAGGGTGTACTTGTGGAACGTGTAGGCCTCGACGCCCAGACGCCAGCCCAGCTTCTCCTGGGCGCGGACCGCCGGTGAGAGCCGGCTGCTCGGGACGGTGGGCGCGGGCAGATCCCCCAGGGCGAACTGGGCGGCGGCGAGGTAGAACCGCAGCATCCGGGGGTCCCAGAACACATCGGGGTTGTGGGCGATCGTGCAGTAGAACACGCGGCCCCGGCCGTAGCGTCGCACCCAGGCCAGCGCGTAGTCGTTGTCCGCGCGCTGGCAGCCGCGGGGCAGTGGCCCCCCGAAGTCGGTCCTCTCCGTGTCGATACTGAAAAGCACGCGGACCCGATGCCGCGAGTAGGCGTCATGGAAGCGGAAGAACTCGTCGCGGTACTCGAAACCCGTCCCGCCGAAGGGCGCGTTGAGCGGATGCTCTGGATCATCGAGCTTGATGACCACGTGCTCGCGGCTGTCGCGGTGGCTTGCGCCGCGGGCGCCGAGCATGAGGCCGAACTCCGGCCAGTCCTCATGCGCGCCGGGCCACCGCGTGAAAGCCACCGACGTGCCGTGCACGCCGAGCAGCCCGCCGCCAGCATAGACGAACTCGACCAGGCTCTGCCTCGACGCCGGATCCTCGAAGAGATTCCCCACGGTGTTGTTGAGGAAGACGGCATCGAACCCCTTGAGGCTCTCCGGCTTGAAGACCTGCGGATCCCGACTGACCACCGTATCGAACGCCCCGGTCTTCCTGCCCATGAGTTCGAACGCTAAGTTGGCCGTGATGATCGAGGGGTGCCCGCCGTAGCCGACATTCAGGTCGAAGATCAGGAGCTTGCGGGGCTTGTGGGGCGAGACGATCGCCTTCGCCGGGATCGCGGCCTCGACCCGCTCGCGCTCCTGTGCGTCGGAGCCGACCTGCGCCCCTGCCGCCGCAATCCCAATCCACAACACCGCGAGCATCCGGGCCGCGGAGGCCATAGGAGCCGCTTGCCCAACGCGCCCCCCTTCGCCGCCAGCTCGGCCGACCGTTTCCACAGCAGCAGACTGGCGTCTCATGGGCGTCTGTCCTCGAACAGGGAGTGGCCAGGGCGCCACCTTGACACCAATGGTGCCGGGTCCGCCAAGACTGGCGGCGTACCTGGAGTGCATCATAGGCCGCTGCCTCTCTCAGCGCAAGCTCGGAGGGCTCCGAGATGGGTCAACGGGGCGGGGCCAGTGGCTCTGGCGTACTGCGGGGGTCGGATGCTGCATCGCCAGTCGAGCACCTTCTTGCCTGCCGCTTCCACCCTACCCCCACAGCCTGAAATCACCCCTCGGCCGCGGGACCCACATGCCTAGGCCATGTCAAAATCCGCAGGCCCCGCATCCCGCCAAACAAGGCTGCACCAAGAACCTGGTCATCTCGGCCTTGGTGCTTCCAGGAGGGGGGATGCTACAGCAGACCAAGCTGCCTGGATGGGGTTTCCTCTGCGGTGGGCGGGGGGCGTTTGGGAGGGTGAGGACCTTTACAATTGGAGGGGTGGTCCGGAGAGCAACCAGTTCAGCGGCTGTCGTCGAGAACTCACCGAATGCACCCTCTGAAGCCCTTGTGTGGCCATCAGTAGGGCAGCCGGGACGGCTCTGTCGCCCCTCACTTCTTCTCGCCGGCCGGTGGCTGAGCAGCGGGGGCATAGCCCTTGAGCGGGGCGATCTCCGCCTTGGCCGGGTCGAAGCGCAGGACCCAGACCGCGCCGTTCCAGCTTGCGTCGCCGAGCCAAAACAGGCGGCGCTTGGCGTCCCAGTGGATGCCGGTGCAGACCGCGCCGGGGTTGAACTGCCCGTCGCCCTGGTTGACGGCGAGCTTCACCGTGATCCAGCGGTTCTTGGCCGCATCGTAGGCCACGTAGAGGTCCGGGGAGACCTTGCCGTCGAGATTGACGCGCTGGGGCCAGAGGAAGATGTCGCCCTCCGGGTGATAGGCGACCTCCCGCAGGAAGATATCCCACTTCCCGGCCGGGTTCATGCCCTCGGGGTTGAGGGGGGCGACCTGGAGCGTGGTCATGTCGAGCGCGTGGAGCTGTCCGTCGAAGGGCTTGCCGTAGCCGTTCAAGGTCGCCAGGAGCATCCGGCCGCGCTTGGGATCGTAGACCATGCCGGAGCTGTCCACGCCGCCGCCGGGCATCTTGCCCTGCACCTTGAGCTGCTTCCAGGCCATGGCCTTCGCGTCGAAGAGCCAGGCGCCGGCCCAGGAGAACATGCCGCCCTTGGTGTAGCGGATCTGCATGCCGTAGGCGTCGTTGGGCATGCCGACGGGCAGCCGCAGCCGGCCCGCCCACTCGGCCCGGTCGGGGTCGTAGAAGTAGCAGTAGGGGCCGATCTTCTGATCGTTGGCCGACCCCATGATCATCCTCCTGAGGCTCGGGTCGTAGGCCTGCCCGTTCCAGACGTGCTTCTTGCACCATGGGCGCTGGTTGAAGTTGAAGCCCGAGGGGTACTGCTCGTTGGTCCCGCAGCAGCCGAGCGGGAGTTCGACGGGGTCGCTGATCTCCCAACGGTCGGTGGCCATGTGATAGCGGGCCACGTCGTTGCCCGGGTAGCTGGCGTGGCCGCCCGCATAGACGTAGAGCATGTCCCGGTCGTGGTCGTAGACCCAGGTGCCCCAGTCACGGCCGCCGAGGGGCACCGCCGTCTTCATCCGGACCCAGGTGTTGGCGGGGACGGCTTTGAGCTTGGCCTCGTTGGCCGCGGCGTCGGGCCGGGCGCCCTTCATGAACGCTTCGGGAGCGGCCGGTGGCCAGTAGCGCGCCGAACGGGAGTCAGAGGGGAAGGTCTTCTCCTGGTGACCATCGGCGATCCAGGCGTTCTTCTCGAGGTCGTAGATCCAGCGCGCCGGGCCGACGTGGATGTAGTGCTTGCCCGGCTCATAGATGCAGCCGCCGCGCATGGCGAGCTTGCCGTCGCCGAGCGCCTCCAAGAGCGCGTCGAAGCGCGGCTCGGGTGCGGTCTCCGGGTGGCGCTGGAACCAGCGCCGCTTGGCCGGGTCGAAGACCCACAGGTCGTTCGTCGAGTAGTCCATGTGCTCGCCGCCGAAGATGACGAAGAGCCTGGTCTTTGGGTCGTAGGCGATCTTTGAGAGCGCCCGCGGCGGCGGCTCGGCGTCAAAGGCTTCCGCGGCGATCTCAAGCTCGATCTGCCCCTTGCGCATCGTAGCCATCTGTTCGGGGGTGGTCTGCGCGCCGAAGGGCTTGATGTAGCCGGCCGCCGCCTCCAGGTGCCTGAGCGCGAACGCTTGCTGGCCCTGTTCGTAGGGGCCGCGCAGGCCATTGCTCTCCAGCGTCAGCCCCTTGAGCGTGGCGATCAGGGCCGCCAGGTCCCTGGCGCACTTCTCGACGGCTGGGTCGACGTCGGCCTTGAGGAGCTTCGCCTCTTCGTCGGCCGGCTTGCCCTCGAAGTAGATATGCCGAGCCCTGGCGAGCGTATCCTTGCAGGCGTCTCTGAGGGACCGGATCTGCTCGTGGTGCCTCTGGAGGGGATTGTTCTTCCGCAGTTCCTCGACGATTGGCTTCCAGGCGCCGGCCTCCTTGAGCTGGGTGTGGGCCAGCCCGTCGTCGCTGGTCTGGTGGACGCCTCCAAAGGCCAGGCCCGAGCCGTCGGCAAGCTCGCAGGTCCAGCCCCAAAGGATCGGGTCCTGCTTCCATTTGGTCGCAGGGACAGGATAGGGCTTGCCACGGGGCTCCGGCTCGGGAATCTTGCGGTCCGGGACGGTCACAGCCTTCACGACCTCGGCGCGGAAGGCTGGCTCGGCGGCGCAGGCCGCAGCCATCGGCAGAAGGACGCCCAGCAGAACCGTCAGCACCCTCATGGTCGTCTCCTCGTCCGCCCGATGCCCTGTTTCACCTCGCAGCCGCACGGGCTCATCCTTGGGGTCCGGCCAGGGCAGCCCCACTGACAGGGAGGGCGACTTTGCCGGCCCTGAGCGGGGCGAGGCGTAGGGTTCGAGCGTGTTGGTTCTCACCCATGATGTGCTCAGTGTACTGCCGCGCCCTCAGGTGTCAAACAGGAGAGGCGTCGCGGGCTACTTCAATACTCCCACCAGCCTCTCATCCTTCTCTCTCCGCTCCGGCCTCGTGTCCCGCCGCCAGTCGTCAATCCTGTCGGCCAGTTGCCGTAGAGCAGTGCTCATCCTGCTGGACAGCTTCCATCCATGCTGGCCGCCATAGCGGGCGTTGAGGAAGCTCACATGCTCTATGAGACCGAGCCTCGCCAGCTTCGCCCGAGTCCGCTGAAGCGTCCTTCGGGAGATCGAGTGCTCGCGTTCCAGATGGCTCATGGACGGCATTGGTTCAGAAGACCCCTTGAGTGCCAGGAGAATTCGTGCGGCAGCGTGCTGCTGGTTCTCGTTGCCTGGGAAAAGCATCCCGACCAGGTCGGCGATGTCCTCAATCTCCGCCACGCGCCTGTGGCGGAACTCGACCTTCGTGGATTCTGTCATTCTCCCCCGCCAGGCCGCTCGCCCTCCGCGTCGTGCTGACGCCCCTCCTCACCCTTGAGGAGGGCGTCGGCGCTCTGGAAGCTGATGGCCTCCTGCCGCAACGCGTACCGCTCCTTGCTGATGCGGATGGCGTGCTCCCGCAACTCGGTGCCGAACACCTTCTCAATGAACAGAATGGTCTCAAACGCCGAGACGTAGATGTCGTTGAACAGCCGCCAGAATCGCCAGCGAACTCCCTGCCTCGTCATCCGGAAGGCTTCGTGGGTCTTCTCGCCGTACGTTCCGCGCAGCACCATCCTGCTCGGTTGGTCAGGCTTCAGCGCGACCCAGAGGTCCTTCGACTCCATCAACTGCTTCAAGGTCTCCAGGAATGCCTTGTCCTTCTCCGTGAGCTTCATGCGTTACCATCTTCGTCGCCCGGCTGTCCTGCCGGACGTCAAGCAAGCCGGTGACTCCTGTTGGTGTCGGAGGCGTTGGCCAGGGCGCCTGCCCTTGCCGCCCGAGAGTCTGCGACGCGCGCGTTCTTGAGTTCCAGGTGCCTCAGGGGTCGCTGGGCGCATTCCGGTTCCTCGACCAGGCAACTCGCCGGCACTTGCTAAGCTGAAACCTACCTCTGGGACTGGGTGAGCCACGACATCAGCAGCGCCCGATCCATCTTCCACAGCATGAGTTCCCTCTCAACGCGCTTTGCAGATTCCTGACACCCGCATCCCCAATGAGTGAGGGCGATCAGAAGCCCGGCGGCTAAGATCACAGCTACCAGGGTCATCGTTCGATTCATCATGCGGTACCTGGAGCGCTGCTGGTATATGAACCTTCCGCCGATTGGAAGCCCATCAGTGATTCGGTGTCCAGCTGCGCCAACCAGAGCGTCATGTGACGCACAAGGGTCTTGAGAGGATGATTGAATCGCGCCGTCCAGACGAGCTGACCCCGACTTCCCGAAGGGCGGGGGCCGTTCATCTCCTGGCTCGGGGGCTCCTGCTGCTGAGGAGACCGCTCGAACCAGGTGCTCAGAGGTAGTTCCCAAAGTGCTCAAAGGGCAAGCCGCTGTCGGCATGCAGGTTAGCCAGGAACGAGATGAACGGTCACCAGCGGACCTTCACGATCAACGTTCACATCAGGCGAGGGCGCAGCACTGCCCAAGGAACCCGAAATGCAGGGCAGGGTCCCGCGCGTCAGCCGCCTCCTCGCGGTTGCGCATCACCTGCAGGGCATGCTCGAACGAGGCGAAGTGAAGGGCATGGCTGACATCGGCCGCCTCGACTGTTTCGCCAGCGCCCGCGTCACACAGATCATGAACCCGCTCCTCCTGGCCCCCGCCAACCGCATGCCTCAGGCCATCCGCACGAGCCAGCCGGCGCCTGAGCCAGTCTGCGCGCTCATTGGCACGGTGCATTACGAGGAGGGCCTCGCCGGCCTGCTGAAGTCGTACTGGCGAGCCGCGGCCCGAAGCCCGTTACGACATGCGCAGCGCCGCGAAGCATACAGGGAGAGCGGGAAGTTCTGTCTCCCGCACTGACCACCCCAAGCCACGCCGCGATTGCCCACCACTTCATCACCGGCAGAGCAACTTCACGCACACGTTGACTCAGGTCTCAGCGCCAGCGGTCAGTTCTCAGACCCCAGGCGGACACGGGGTGTGGACGACTCGACTCTCCTGAGCACGCTGGCAGCAGCCGGCAGCGGCCGTAAGTTCCCGTCAACGACGCGGGCCAGGCGTGGATGGCGAGGCTGTCGGCGGTTCCTCGAGCAATGCCTTGTCGACTTCCATCAGGCCGAAGATGCCGTTGAGTTGGCTGGTGGCGACCCAGGGTAGCCAGCCGCGGTGCAAGCCGTGGCCGCGGGGGGGCGCCAGACTCCAATGCTCCTGCTGCCAGCCCGGCTCCCCGAGATCGAACACGCGGCCCGGCAGGGTGAGCATGTTCTTCGTGTTGTGCAGGAGCAACCGCGCCACGTCGCGGCAGTGCGAGTCGCCAGTCAGCTTGGCAAGCTCTGCGAACTCGTCCGCGTCGAACGCCATGCAGGCGTCCACCAGCGAGTGCCCGGTGCAGATGAGTTGCAGCCCGACGGTGGACACGCCGCGCTTCCAGCCGCGCCGCGCGTCGTCATCGTCCGGCGGCATCGGCACGTTCCACATGTAGATCCAGGTCTCCGCGAAGTCTGCAGCGGCTATGGCGCGCGGCAGCCACTTCCGGTCGTTGGTCGCTTGGTAGAGGCACAGATACGCTTCGAGCGACAGCGTGGCCGCCTCCTTGTCGAGCACATCGGGATTGTCAATGGTGCCACCCACAAACCGCCCCTGCGACTGACCGTTGGCCCAGCAGAACTCGGCGGCACGGATGGCCGCCGCGAGATAGCGGCGGTCGCCGGTGGTCTCGGTCAGCAGCACCAACAACGGCACAGCGTTGTAGCTGGAGTTGGGCGACGCGGCGATGACTTCGCCCGTGCCGGGCCTCCACGAGCGCGGGAAGCCGCCGCCAGCTTGCTGTTGGGTGAGCAACCAGTCCCCGAACGAACGGCACCACGCGAGCCATTCGGGGTGTTCTCGGCCAAGCTGCTTTTCGCGTTGATATGCCTTCACGAGCGATTTCAGGTCGTCGGCGAAGGAGCGCAGGAAGACCTCGGGCCGGCCGAGATATGTGACCGGGACGCCATCCTCTATGCGGAACCCCTCACCTTCAGGGGGCGCGATCTTCAGTCGCAGAAAGGAGGCAATGATGGCCTCCCCCAGACGGCGCAGGCGCTCCCCACGCGCGCTTGAGTCCAGCTCGGCCTCCCGCAGTAGGAACTGGGCCGCCTCGAGGTTCTTGCCACAGAAGCCCAGCAACGCGTATGGGTTCTTTGGCGACGCGGTCTTTGTCAGCGTGTTGAAATGGAACGGTATGCTGGTGCGTCCGTCTTTCTCGACCGCATTGCGGGCCAGGACATCCACAATCGCGCGCCGTGCCGCCGGGATGTCGTTGGGCGTGACGGCCGGTCGAAGCGTTTGCCAAGCCCAACGCCAGGCACGCGGGTAGGCTTCCGCGAACCGCTCGCCGCGCCCCACGCGAAACGTCACTTCATAGCGCTGCGTCAGGCCATCCTTGATGGGATGGAACCGTTGCCGCCACTGATGCAGTTGCCCGCCGGGATACGTGTTGCCGGCATAGGTCACCTCGCCTTCGCTCCCGGGATACCAGTAACCGACGGTCAGTGTTTCGCCCCGCTCCTCGGCGCCGACCGCGCCGAACCGGAACCGCTCGTCTACCAACGGCACGGCCTTCACGTCGTTGGCATCGGCGGCCGTGGTGTCGCCGCGCGGCGCGGGATTCAGGACTGCGAGCGAGGACCCGTCGCTGAAGTGCGCGAGCACTAGCGGTGCGGGCAAGCGGTCCTCGCGAATCCGCACGGTGAAGTTGCCGGGCCGGTAATGAGCGCGCCCGCCGATGGCCACGTCGGTGAGGTTAGCAAAGCCGCCGTAGATCATGCCGGGGGCGAACCATTCCACTTCCGGCCATCGCTGCCGCGCCGTCACGTCCAGCACCGCGGCGCTCAAGAAACCACCAGCCGCGTTGCCGTGGACCTGCACGGTCCGGTCCAGCCGAAGCGTATCGCCCCGGAGTTCCCAGAGGTCCCTGAAGTCAAAGGACGCCCCGCCCTCCAGCGTCAATCGCCCCGCGGCGCTATAGCCGGGCCTCTCCTGAGCCATCGTCGCATAGCCGCCACTGATGGTGCGGACGCTGCCCTTCGTCTCGTCCCAGACCTCCAGTTTCAGCGGCTGCCGCTGCTCCGCCGAGGCCATGCCCGCCTCCGAAACGGCGAGGCCCCAAGAACCATCGGCGTTCCGCCGGCTGCGAAGCTCTGGCATCTTCCGCCCCAAGAAATCGCCCCGCGGCGCGCCGCCGCATGGAAGGGTCAAGACAGCGATGGCAAGCGGCAGCAAAGCCTTGTGAAATGCAGAGAACCGGGTGTTCATCATCGCCTCCGACAGAGAGCATCCTATCAGAAGATCACGTGCAACGCCACGGCGCGGGGAGCTTGCTTTCCCAGGGGAGTTCCGGCATGCTCGACACACCAAGGGAGGCGGTTCCGCACAGGGGCAGGAGCCACAACATGATGACAGGGTGCTGCGCTCTCACGATGGCGCTCGGCGCCATGGCCGGCGCGCTGGCCGCAGCGGAGGCCACATCGCCCGGTGCCGCCGAGCTTGTGCTCAACGCCGACTTCGCCAAGGGCGGCGAGGGGGGCCTGCCCGCCGCCGACTGGACGCCGCTCGCCCTCACCTGGCAGAAGGCAGACTGCACGGTGCAACGCACCGGGGCCGGCCTGCGGGTCGAGGCACCTGGCCGACCCTTCGCCGTCGGCGGCGTATCGCAGGAACTCCGCGGCGTGCAAGGCGGCCAGGCCTACGCGGTGGAGGCCACGTGCGAGTTGCGCCAGGTGCCGTCCCCTCTCCGCTCGGCGCTCGTGCGCCTCATCTGGACCGCGAAGAAATCCCCCGTGCACCCCGCGGGCCTCTACATCCGCGGGCCGATCGTCGAGGGAGCCGAGGCCAAGTTCCGCGAAGTCCTCGTGGCGCCCAAGGAGGCCGACGGGGCGACGCTGTCGCTTGAGGTCAAGTGGCCCCAAGGCGGCTCCGTGCTCTGGAAGCGGGCCAGCGTGCGGCCCACCGCGCCCCCGCCGCCGCGCAAGGTGAAGATCGGCACCGTCTACCTTCGCCTTAACAACAGCACTCCCGAGGCCAATCTGAAGGCATGGTGCGACCAGGTGGACGCGGCCGGCAAGCTGGGGCTGGACGCCGTGTGCCTGTGCGAGGCGATCACGATGGCCGGGACGCCGAAGAACGCGGCCCAGGTGGCGGAGCCAATCCCCGGCCCCGCGACGAAGGCGTTGGGCGACGCTGCCCGCCGCAACCGCATCTGGGCCATCGCCGGCCTGATGGAGGTGGAGGGCGACCTCCTCTACAACACGGCCGTGCTCCTCGACCGCGAGGGGCGGCTAGCCGGCAAGTACCGCAAGGTGCACCTGCCGCGCGAGGAGTGGCGCCAGGGCATCGCGCCCGGCGGCGAGTACCCCGTATTCAAGACCGATTTCGGCACCGTTGCCATCCAGATTTGCTACGACTGGTTTTTCCCCGAGGCGGCGGCGGCGTTCGCTCTGCGGGGCGCCGAAATCCTCTTCGCTCCCACCTGGGGCGACACGTTCCCCGACGCCGATGGCCGCGTCCAGGGCGAAAACGTCTTCCGAGTCCGCGCACGCGACAATGGCCTCTACCTCGTCCCCTCGGTCTACGACGGCAACAGCCTGATCATTGACCCGATGGGGCGGATTCTGGCATCGTCCAAGGGCCAAAGCGGCGTGTTCTGGTGCGAGGTGGACTTGAGCGTCCGCGAGCCGCTCCCGTGGGTTGGCCACTGGCGCTCCATCGGCCCCCGCGACCGCATGCCCAGCACCTACGGCGCTCTCCTGACACAGCCTTGACGCCTCACCAACGCCACGGCGCCGCAAGTGCACACAGGATCAGTGCCGCATGAATTCGCGATAGTACTTCTCGTTCTCAGCCGCGACCTTGTCGGGGTCTTCGGTGAACTTGCTTCGGTCGTAGGTCATCAAGCCGTTGCGCTCGTTCTCGACGTCCGAGATCTGGGTCCACACGTAGCCGCTGACGCCGGGGTCCTTGACGAACGGCGCGTATTTCTTGCAGGTGTTGAGGTACTTGGCATACCCATACTCGCCAATAACGGCGGCCCTCTCCGCTTCCGGCTTGGGCGCCTTGAGGGAGCCGTAGCAGTGGAAGTCAACGATGTGCCCCACACCGATATCGAAGGGGTTCTTCCCCTGGTTTGGCCCGCCGCCGGCGCCGCTTTCGTGGTTGATCAGCCGCGTCGGGTCCAGGGCGATGGCCTTGGCGGTCACGTCCTTGAGGTCGAACCACGGCTTCTTGATAACGCGAAAGTCGCCTCTTGCTACTTCCTGTCCTATCCCCCATCCCTCGTTGAACAACACCCACGACACGATCGAAGGGTGATTGAACCGCTGGTCGAACATCTGCTCCATCTCGGCCAAGAACTGCTTCCAGGTTTCTTCTTTGTCGATCGCGTGACCGGCGTTCGGCATGTCCTGCCAGACGAGCAGGCCGAGCTTGTCGCACCAGTAGTACCAGCGCTGCGGCTCGATCTTGACGTGCTTGCGGCTCATGTTGAACCCCAGCCGCTTGATGGCCTCGACATCGTAGCGGAGCGCCTCATCGGTCGGCGCGGTCAGGTTGCCGTCGGGCCAGTAGCCCTGGTCCAGCACACCGTTCTGCACGATGAACTTGTTGTTGAGCATCATCCGCGTGATGCCGTTGGCGTCTTTCCCGATGGAACTCTTGCGCATGCCGAAGTAGCTCTCGACCGAGTCCTTCGAGCCATTGAGGCGGACCTTCAACCCGTACAGGAACGGCTCGTCCGGCCACCACAGCTTGGCCTTGGGCACCGGCAGGCGGATGGGCGTGCCAGGCTTGCCGCTCGCCTCGCTGACCTTCTTGTCGCCATCCAACACTTCGGCGTGAACGGTGGCGGCAGCGCTGTCACCGCGGACGGTGACGGTCAGCAGCAATTCGCCCTTGTCAACGTCCGGGACCATCTTCAGCGCGGAGATGCTGGCCTCGGGAACCGGTTCCAGCCAGACCGTTTGCCATATCCCGGTACACGCGGTGTAATGAATGCCGCCCCCTCTCTTCGTTTGTTTGCCTTGCGGATACTGGTTGGAGGTGGGGTCCCAGACACCGACGACCAAGCGGTTCTCTTCCTCATCGCTCAGAGCATCGGTGATGTCGAAGCAGAAGGCGTCGTATCCGCCCCGGTGCGTCCCCAGCTCTCTCCCGTTGAGGGAAACGGCCGCTTCCCAGTCCACGGCGCCGAAGTGCAGCAGGATCCGTTTGCCCTTCCATTCGGCCGGCGTCCTGAAGGAACGCTGATACCACAACCGACTGTCACGATAGTCCCTCCCCGGGAAACCGTGGATCGGTTTGCCCACGCCGGACAGCGGCGCCTCGATCGGATAGGGCACCAGAATCTTGCCTTGATAGGACGCAGGCTCCTTCACGTCCTTGGCGACCACCGCGTAGTCCCACAGCCCGTTCAGATTCATCCAGTCCTTTCGGACGAGCATGGGGCGTGGGTATTCCGGCAGGGCCTTTTCGGGCGAGACGTCCTTGGCCCATCGGGTGAGCGGGAACGCGCCGGGAACCGGTGCATACTCACCCCGACTTGGTTCGGCAGCCCATATGTCCAGGGTCACGACAACTGCCATCGTGGCGAGCAAGTTCCTCATGTGCCCTTCTCCTGACTGGATTCCAGGAATCACTGCCCCACCCCCTTCGGCGCCGTTCGCACGCCGCGCCATTTGTGCGAGTAGAGCCGTTCGGGATCCGCAATGGCGGCCAGCAGGCGGTCCGACAGGCGCGCACGCGGCAGATCTTCACATTTCGAATTCGTGAAGGTCGAAAAGAATCCGGGGGCCGACACCCGCGCACGTGCCTGATCGAGACCGCTCGATCCGTAGTAGATGCAGCGCAATCCGGAGCCGACGGCATCGGCCTGCGGCCAATCAGCGGGCAGGGTCAGCGTGCCGCGGCCGTGCGTGCCCGCGAACCCGCGTCCCTTGGCATTGCTGGCCGTCACCGGACGTTCGCACTGCGGGTCACCCTTGAACGCATCCCAGTCCCAGGCGTTGAAACCTGAGACACCCCAGTACGAAGGGCCAACCTCATCCGGTATCGGCTCGCGCGACCCGCGCACGACTTTCTCGAGTTCCAGCTCTGTCATCGGACGTAATCCGGCCCAGGCGGCAAACGCCGCGCCATCCGCCCAGGACAAACCGAAACACCCCGGCCCCCCCCGCGCCCCGCCCGAACTGCCGGAATAGCCGCCCGTCGGGGACTTCTTGACGTGGCCATTTGTGCCGGAATACTTAATCGGCGAATGCGCGCAACGTTCGGGCCCAGCGTAGCGTTCGTCCCCCTCCTTCTCGGCCAGCGTGTTCAGAAAGGCAGCATACTGGTCGGGAATGATATGGTATTTCATGCAGTAGAAGGCTGCATAGCCGTTGGGGAAGGACGCTGGGATCGCGCCCCCGTCCTCCAGCGGGCCGCCGTGGTTCCTTACCCAGAGCTTGCCGGCCTGCCGGCCGGTCGGAATCGCGCCGGGGCCCGTCACCCGGTACGGCTGGACGTGCTGGCTGCCGTCGGTGTACTGGTAGAATCCGCCCACCTCCAGTCCGCCCGAGCCCAGACAGAACTGCCCCTCGGGCACATACACCATCTGGATCCCGAAGGCCCGCACACTGACTTTCACCTCCTTCGTGATGCCTTTGTTGGCCGTGAAGTCCCAGACGGCCGTGACACGCTGCGCCGCCAGCGGTCCCTCGCCGGCGGCCGCCCGCCGGACGAACATGCCTGTGAATCCGTCCTCGCCATCCGGCACGATGAGGTCCAGCGGGGTGCCACCTTCCGCCTGGCCGTAGCCGGCGGGGTTCAGCACCTTGTCCGCCGCCAATTTCACGTGTTGCCAGTCCGACTTGTCGTCGGCGCGCACCTTGAAGAACACCCAGGTCGCGTCGTGATTGTTCTTGTCGCGCCAGGAGCTACCCCACGAGATGTCGAACGTCACCGTCGCGGTCTTCGCGTCGCTGGGGGACAGCGTCACGTTTTCGATAGACACCTTCCACTGGTCCCCACTGGGTGTTTTGCGGATAGCCGGCGCCCCCTCCCGCCCCGTTCCCGGCTTCGGCAGCGGGCGCGGCGCTGGTTCAGGGGCCGGCAGGCCGCCCGGTATCGGAACGATCTTCGCCGTGCGCACGCAGCGAAAATTGGTGCTCACGGCAGCCCCCCGAGACGCGTCTCCCGAATTGCTGACCGGCGTCGTGGCAGCCATCATTTCGCGGTCGGAGGTGCGCAGCCGGTTGTGTTCGTCCGAGCCCGGCCACGAGTTAATGGCTCCGCCGCGAAGCCCGAAACCCCAACCCCATGTCTCCGGGCCCATCTTTACCTCGGGCCAATCCCCGTGCGTTCCAGCGAAACGGCGACCAGCAGGGTTGCCCACGGCCACCACGCGCTCCCACAGGTTGCCGCTCAACTCCATGATCCCCCAGTACGACGCGCCCGCCGCGACCCGTCCGCTGTCGGGCGTCGCGAAGGCGCCCACGCGCAACGGCCCGGAAACGGCATCGGCCGGTGTCTTGCCCGCCTCGCGCCTATTTGTCGTGCCACCCCACACTGCGTTACCGTGCGATGCGTCCGGCCCGGTGCTCCCTTTCCAAACGACGCTTTCGTCGGGTTTGCCGGCGTTCTGGAGCACGTACCCGCTGTGGTCTCCCTTGTAATGTTTTCCCTCAATCAAGGTCTTGCCATCGAGAAGGATCATGCCCGCGATCGCGGCCGTGCCCCAGGCGTATTCATCGGGCACGGGCTTGAGCGGTCCGCGGCATGCCTTCTCGTACTCCAGCTCGGTCATCGGCCGCAGCCCCGCCCAAACAGCGTACGCGAACCCGTCCAGCCAGGAAAGGTAGTTGCACGCCCTGTGCGGCACCCTGGCCGTGTAGACCGGCGGGCGCTTGGGCTTGTTCTCATCCGTCATCGCCTCCGCCACGAGCGCGTTAATGGCTGGGTCCTTCTCAGCTTCCGCTTCCAGTCCCTTGTTCTTGCCGGCATCCGGCGCCACCGGGATTCTCGGCATCTTGTCGGCAGAGCAGGTGATGGTATGGCCGTCCTGCTCCTTGATCACGTGGGGGCGATACCCGGCGCCCACTTTCACCTCGATCTTGTCTATCTTCGGCGGGCAGTCGCTCTGGCCATCGCCGCTGATGAAGGCCCGCGTGGCCGCCACGTCGGGCGCCAGCGAGTTGAGGAACGCCGCATACTGCCCCTGTGTCAACTCGTACTTCATACAATAGAAAGCTCTGTAGCCGGTCGGGAAATCATCGTTCAGCGCGCCGGGCACGCCAATGGTGTTGAGCTGCGGGCACCGGTTATGGGTGTCCCACACCAGCGTCCCCCACAGTCGGCCCGCGGCGGGTCCGATGCGGCGGGCGTTGGTCCCTTCCGCAACCGGGCCACTCCAGCCCGCGTCCACCAGGAACGGCACCGTGGCGCCGCCCCGCCAGGAACCGTCCGTGAAGCTGCCGCATTCCTCCGTGGCAAAGTCTTCCCGAATCATACCCACGAGGGGCCGGGTAGGGCCGTCGGCGAACCTGGCGACCTTCGACTTGCAGCCCGTCCCCACCTTGAAAGGGCCCTCGGGCACGTAGACCATCGCGATTGAGTGCACCGCCAAGGCGGCCTTGCGCGGGTCCACCTTGTCTGCGCCGTGCAGCCAGCTCAGCTTGACGCCGCGGAAGTCGTTGTTGCCGTGCCCGACCGCGTCGCGATAGACGAACACCCCGACGCCCCTGCTGCCGTCGTCGGCCAGTCCGACGCTGTTCGCCGCCCCGGCGGGCGTCACGTGGTGGGCCGCGTCGGTTGAAAGCGTCGCGTGCCGCCAATGGTTGCGTTCAACGCTCTCCTTCTTGTCCTTCTCGGCGAGGAACTTTACGAACACCCAGGCCGCGTCCCAGTTCTCGACTTTGAGCGGAGCGCCGGTGACACTGTTGTCTTCGACCCACGCCGCCCGCCAGGAGTATGACCATGAGAGGTCGAACGCCACATAGCTGTGCTGTTCCGTGGCCGCTTCCCACTTGACGTTCGTGACCGCGAGGTCGTATGTGGGTGCACCTCGGAACCGCGCGGCTGGGTCGTTGTCCGCCCGCGCGCGCGACGCGGTCGCCAGCAGCGCCGCGACGCCGAGCAGCACGGCCATGAACCGCTCCGACTTCATTGACTCATCTCCGTTGCCCGGCCGAGTCGCCCGCAGCCGTATTCCCCTACGGCGCCGTCCGCACGCCGCGCCAGCCGTTCTCATCCGACCGCGACCGTGCCTCGAAGGACGCATCCCGTGGCCTGTGGACCGCGCGACTGCGGTCCGACAGGCGCAGGCCGAAGGGCATGTCGCCAAAAAAGCCGCCGCGCAGCCCGGAGCCGATAGCGTCATCCTTCCCCGAGGCCTGTCCCGTCCCCGCGGCGTACTTCGCCTCCGGCCAATCCTCCGGCACCTCCAGCGTGCCCGCCCCGTGCGTTCCCGCGAAGGCGCGCCCCTTGAGGTGGCCGACGGTCACCACCTGCTCGCGCACGTTGCCGCTCAGCTCCAGGATCCCCCAGTAGGAGGCGCCCGCCGCGACGCGCCCGCTGTCCGGCGTTGCGAAGATGCCCGCACGCATCGGGCTGCCCGGCACCGCGCTCACGCCGCCTCGCGTCGCGCCACCGTGAAAGGCCGGCATGGTGAAGTCGTAGTTGGCGTTGCCGGCCGTCGTGCTGTAGTTCTCGGCAATGCGCTCGTCGGCTTTGCCTTCGTTGGCCAGGATGTACTCCTCTTTGGCGACACGGGCCGTGCCCCAGGCGAATTCGTTGACCGTGGGCTTGCGCGGCCCGCGGCCGGCCTTCTCGTATTCCAGCTCGGTCATCGGCCGCAGCCCCGCCCAGGCCGCGAACTTGGCGGCGTCCCACCACGACAGGAGGTTGCACGCCTGGTACGGCTTGGCCGGCTTCAGGTTGGGCCAGATGCCCGAGAGGGAGTAGCGCCCCGCGGCAGTGTAGTGGCCGCCAGCATGATCCCTGTCCCCGCCCGTGGTGCTGGCGTAAGCGTCGCTCGAAATGGTGTTCAGAAACGCCGTGAACTGCTCCCGCGTGACCTCGTAGCGCATGCAGTAGAATGCCTCGTGGCCGGTCGGGAAGCCGTTGGACAGCGCGCCTTCCGGCCCGATTGCGGCGGCGCCTTCGCCGCTCGCGCCCCAGAGCCGGCCGGGCGTCTTGCTGATCCTACGGCCGGCGGTCCCGCTCCACTTCTCGTCCACCAGGAACGGGACCAGGGCTCCACCCTTCCAGGAGCCGTCCGTGAAGCTACCTGTCTCCGTCCCCCCTGAGCCTGCCATGAAGGCCCCACTCGGCACATAAACCATCTCGATGGCGAAGACCTTGAGGTCAGCCTTGGCGGGGTCGGCCACGCCGTCCGCGCCGTGCAGCCAACGCAGCTTCACGCCCTTGATGTCCAGCGGGCCGTGTCCGGGGACGGCGCGGTAGATGAATGCCCCAACACCCTTGCCGCTGGTGAGGCCGATATCCACTGCCGCCGCGCCCGGGACCGTGTGATCGGTGCGGTCGGGCGAGAGCGTCGCGTGCGAATAGCCGTCGCCACCGGGCCTCCGGAACTTCGCGAACACCCACGCCGCGCTCCAGCTCTCGACCGGCAGGTCTTTGCCGCTGACATTCGTTGAGGCCGGCTCCGTCCACTCCGCCCGCCAGGTGTGGCCCCAGGAGAGGTCAAACTGCAACTCGCTCTGCCCGGCAACGGGGCCGTCGGCCCGGCGCACGTTGGCAATCCGGACGTGGTTGACATCCGCCGCCCCGCCCTCGAAGCGCGCCTCCGCATCGGCGCTCGCCGAGGGCGTCGGCTCAGGGACAACGGCGTCTTGCGCCATAACTGCTTCGATACTCCTGGCGTACTCGACAAAGGCGTCGAACGCCCATGTCCAGTAGAGGAATGCCTGCCGCGCAGCCTTGTCGTCGGCCGCGTTGATTTCGCCCAGCGCCTTGTCGCGCAGAGCCTTCATCCGGGCCACCACGTCCGGTGGCCAGATTTCCCGGAACAGCTTGGGGGGGATGCGGCTCTCGCCAACATGCAGCGGGCGCGTCAAGGACGTGCCCTCCCAGCGCTCGCACTGGAGCCGAAGCAGTTCGCGGGCGCTGGCCGCGGCCGGGCCGAAGAGCCGACGGCACATCTCGTCGAGCGTCGCGTCAACGTCCAGTTCCGGGTTCCACAGTACGCGATTCCAGACGTAGTACGTGGGTGCGGCGGTGATGAAACAGGCCCCGCCGTAGCTCAAGACGGACGTCCCGGCAAGGGAGCTTCTGTTCTTCAGATAGGAATCCTGCACGACGTGCGGAAACTGGACCGGCCCATAGGTCCAGTCGCTGGGGCTGGCGAAGTCGATCCACGTGTGGGCGGGTCGGCCCGACTTCGCGCTCCACGCGCGCAATCTACTCTCCTCCAGCCCGCGGACGCTGGGCTGGTGGATCAGCCCCATCGTGTCCAGGTTGAGGGAACCCACGACGAGGTTGTCGGGGAACTCCACTCCCTCGGGGCATTTCGGGATGGCCCAGGGCACGTAGATCACCGTTTTGTCGGGCCAGCGCCGCTTGACCTCCTCGCACAACCGCTTGACGAACAGGCCGATGACCAGTTCTTCGCCGCCCTTGGCCAGCGTTTTCCGGCAGGCCGGGCAGTGGCAGGCAGCGCCAAGCGACCTGGTGCCAATATCCATTGGAGACCAGACGGTCACGCTGTTGCGGGTGATGCCGCCCGGGCGGGGGCCTGCGCCGCCTTTGCCCCAGGCCCGCTCCAGACCATCGAGGTAGAAGCCGAGCGTTTCGGGCGCGCTGTAGCAGAGCAGTTCGAAGTTCCGGCTCCCATCTTCCCTGACGGCAAACAACGCCTCGTTGGCCTTCGGCACCCCGCCGATAAACTCGTAGACGCGCGCCCCGTGCTGCACGGCCTCATACGGCCAGCTATTGCCGTGGCGCATCAACCGAAAGTGGTCCCCCATCCAGATGGTCTGTGCCCCATCGGGGAGGACGCCCGGCGGCATGGGGAGCAACTGCTCATCGAAAGACCGCGCCTGGAGCCAGTACCAGTCCTGATACATGCTCCGGAAGGGGAAGACAGGCTGATCTCGGTAGTGAACCGGGGGGATGGCGAGCGAGGCGCGGCGGGGGACAGAGCGCCCGCCGTACTGCGCCGGCCAATACCAGCGCACGCCCACGAACCGCTCCAGGAAGTCCGCCACCGCCCACACCGTCCCGTTGTTTCCCCTTGCCTCCCGCGTGCTGCCGACGAGGTAGACGCGGTTGGGGGCGGTCTTGACGACAAACCCCTCGACAGGGATCCTCGCCGGATCAATGCCGGCCTTGCGCGTCTCCTCGCAGTCGCCGATCACGATGGCGGGCCGGTCGGCGGGCAGGGGTTCTCCGACCAGCTCGAGCGTAGCGCCGGTGGCGAGGCGAACCGTCTCGACCAGTTGGTCCACCATCTGCCTGAACATCGGGGGGCGGTCGCCACGCCTCTTCGGAGTGAACGGCTCTCTTCCCTTGGGGTCGGCCACATAGACGACCGCTCTCGGCTTCCCGTCGCGCACGATCTCGACCGGCGCGTGCTTCCGCGCCTCCAGCCACGTCACCGGCGTCAG
>Ga0315274_10000446_pt1 | contig 65083 bp, 68 predicted proteins | sample YL17G02_20_MG_FD_203700 | JGI IMG/M metagenome (GOLD analysis project Ga0315274, IMG submission 203700) | Sediment microbial communities from Yellowstone Lake, YNP, Wyoming, USA - YL17G02_20 | ecosystem: Environmental > Aquatic > Freshwater > Lake > Sediment | place: USA: Wyoming | collected...
CAATTTAGACCTTTGCTTGCCAGATATACTGCATGAATCCTGCGTGCAAGTCTTGGGTTGGATTCTTTTTTGTACAGGTTCAATACCTTGTCCGATGTATGATGTGATTTGATGTTCATAGCAGCCTCCATGCAAAAATGGTCTCAATTTCTATGCCACTATGAACTTTATCGGCAGTGTAATCGGTAGCGCCTTAATTATTCACAATTGGTATCATCCCGGTTTTAGCCGATGAATCATCAGGTTGATCATTGCCAGTTGAATCATTGCTTCACTGTTGACCGTCAGCGACTCATAGTCCTTGCTCAAACGCCTGTATTTGCCCAGCCAAGAAAAAGTCCTCTCCACCACCCACCTTCGAGGTAAAACCGAAAAACCTTTGGTCTCTTTACTACGTTCCACAATCTCAAACACCCAGCGACCAAATTCAGCAGCCCACTCAATCAGCTTACCTGTGTATCCACCATCAGCCCAGATCAAAGACAAACGACTGAAACGACCTGCCAATTTACGCAAAACCAACTTGGCCCCATCGCGATCCTGAATATCAGCCGCATGTACCACAACAGCTATCACCAAACCCAGCGTATCCACCACCAAGTGGCGTTTTCGACCTGTTATCTTCTTGCCTGCATCATAGCCTTTATCCCCCTTTTGAGGAAGTCTTGACCGATTGACTGTCTATAATCGCCGCACTTGGGCTGGTTTGGCGACCGGCACCCAAACGTACACGTTCGTATAAATTCTGATGAATCTGTTGCCAGATACCATCAGGTCGCCATTTCCAGTAATAATCATGCACTGTCGGCCACGGTGGAAACTCGTGCGGCAGCATCCTCCAAGAACAGCCGGTGCGAACAAGATACAAGATGGCATTGACCGCCTCTCGTATGTCGGTCGTTCGCGGTCGCCCGCCGGGCTTGGCCGCTGGAAGTAAAGGTTTGATTAATTCCCATTGTTCATCTGTCAGGTCACTTGCGTATCTCTTTCTGTCCATACACTATTTATCGGACAGAAAGCAACTTTTCATACACATTCTTAGAGAAACACTTTGGCCTTCATCATGATTTCACTCAGCGATGAAAGGCACTTCGCACGATTCGTTCCTCACGTCTCTTTTCCTGCTGAACACCCAAACTTTGGACAGACAGATCGGTAATACAATAGAAGACATAAGAAGTAGGGTTAGAGCGAGCAGAGGCGAGGTTACTGTCAGCACCGAGAGCACAGTCTGTGGCACTGTGATGCAAGGGGTTCAGCGGTTCCTTACGTCGCTTTCCCTTCCGGATTCTGTATTCCACGTTCGACATTCTGTTTTTCGCGCTTGCCCTGCCGTACTGATAGTGCTATAATTATTGGTACATAACCTGTTGCGGTAATTCGGAACTATCTCTGTCAGCATCATCGTGCGCTCAGGCAGAGAGTACCCCTTGAGGGAGGTGTGCAGCTATGGGTGCCGTCTTTCTTACACTTATGATCGCAGCTGTATCTGCCATTGTGGTCGGCCTTCTTAGCACAACAGCGTGCCACATCGCTGGCGGAGCCTACAGCAAACGAGTGTCGGCACTGTACTTCTGGACCGGTTTAGGTCTTACATACGGTCTGTGGCTTATATGGTGTGGGCTTGCAATATTCGTGGAAGAGCTGAGGATGGCTTATTCTGAGTCGACTTATGGCATCGCTACTTCCATGATGGTGCTCAGCCCGATCATATATGTTTTGTGTGTGATACGTGGGATAAGAGACGAGAATCGCTGCAAATCTGTTTGGGTGACCGTGGCGGTTTTTGTTATCGGCGTAGCGGCAGTGCCCTCTATATATGCCCTTGTTGCTTCTTTAAGCAGGTTGCAGCCCTTTTTCTTTGTACCCTGAGAAGTATTCTGGCGCTTGTTGTCAATTTCGCTCAGCCCTAAAAGCTGTAAGAGTCGCCTCATAGAAAAGGGGTCACCAGGCGCTCCTCACGTCAGTTTCCCTGCTGAACACCAAGGCTTTCGCTCGAATAAATCGGTAGCACAATTGAAGATATGAGAACTATAGTTAGAGCAGGCAGAAGCGGCTGGTTCTCAAAGGGTCAATTTCAAGGACTTTGCCGTGTTAGCGGCTACATGGCTTGAGGAAAAGCTCTGGCCGTAAATAGGGTATAGGGGATAGGGGATAGGGTTTAGATTACTCTACCCTATGTGCTCTACGCTCTGACAGTGAGTATTACATCGGGGCCTATGCTGATTGATTTTGGTGTAGGCCCCGATTGTTCTGGGTGTAATTAGTAATCAGAAAACGGATGACAAAGTATGGATGACGGATCCCCGATTTGTTTTCTCAGCCGATTCGCATTATCGCCAAGTCTCCTGAAACTGTCCGCAAAATCTCTTTACGCGAGAATAATACCCTCCCCCCATGCGCGTTTTTCAGGAAACAACTTCAGAAATTTGATCTTTGGGGAGGCGCCTAAAATTGCAGTTTTTGGGGTGATTTCGGGAGATTTGTGTAACATTTTAGGTAAGTTATCCGTCTTTACATGAGGAAAGGGACTATTCCAGTAAAGTTGTGCATGCCCGTGGGAAAGAAAGAGGTATGCAACCTTAGCAAGGGGATAATCGGGTAGGGTAAAGACACACCCGCATCACCAAAATACGAGGGGGTGGCCACACACATAACCTTCCTCCGAAGGGCCGATATTGAACTATCGGCCTTTTTTATTGCGCACCTGGAAGATATGCAATTATCATATTTGCGGGAGTTGGCCGATTGTTTATGTTAAGATAGATAGCAAGCAAGGAACGAAAACATAGAAGCTAAAAATGTAAAGTGTAAAGGCGAAACTCAAAACTGAAAAGTTCCGGCTTTAGCACTTTGAACATTAGATGAAAATACCGTTGACCAAATATGGTTGGCCGGAGGTTGTCGTATATCCGGCTGCAATACTCGCAGGGTTCATCATCGTAGGTGCGGCATCCATAAGTCTTGTGCCGATTTGGGCAGGCATTGCACTGGAGATGGTCTTGGGGGGACTATTTGTACTCTCGCTCATGTTTTTTCGTGACCCTGAGAGGGCGGGCCCGAAGGGTAGCAGTGTGTTGCTCGCGCCGGCAGACGGCAAAGTTACGGTTATCGAAAAGGTCGAGGAAAATGGTTTTATCGGCGGGCCCGCACTAAAAATCGGCATATTCCTAAGTATCTTTAATGTTCATATTAACCGCGCGCCTTGCAAAGTACGGGTCGAGAGGATAACGTATAAGAAGGGAAGATATATAAACGCCGCAAATCCCGAATCGGGCAGGGTTAACGAATCGAATGAATTGGATTTAATGCGAACCGACAGCCCCAAAGATAGGCTGGTTGTCAGACAAATAAGCGGCGCAATTGCCAGAAGAATTGTCTGCGCGGCCGGTCAGGGGCAACTTTTGGCTGCAGGTGAGAGATTCGGAATGATAAAATTCGGTTCGAGAACAGAATTGTATGTTCCGGCAAGCAAGGACATAAGGCCTCTGGTGCAAGTGGGAGACAAGGTTAAGGCGGGTTTGACGCCGCTTTTGAGGTACGAATTATGCGAAGACTGAGAGCGAGAACCAATAAAAGGCCCTTTTTCGGCCGGGTGCGAAGGCAACGTGTAAAGTACATTACCCTGTTGCCATCGCTTGTAACCATGCTTAACGGCGTGTGCGGGTTTGCATCAATTGTGTTCGCAAGTAGAGGCGCAGGCTCCGGGATCGGCGAAGTGACCTATTTTGAACTGGCGGCTTATATGATACTTTTTGCGATGTTGGCCGACATGCTCGACGGCAGACTCGCAAGGATGAGCCAGAGCACTTCCAGCTTTGGTGGGCAGCTCGACAGTCTGTGTGATCTGATCAGCTTTGGGGTGGCACCGGCATTTCTGATGCTGACTATGCTCGACCGCACGCTGGAGCCTACTGCTTTGCCTTACGAGAGTTTCCGCCACCGCTTTATCTGGTTAGCGGCTATAGTATATATGAGCTGTGCGGCCATCAGGTTAGCGAGGTTCAACGTGGAGAACGATAGTGACGAGACCTCTCACATGAATTTCACCGGCCTACCCACTCCCGCCGCCGCGGGAGTGGTTGCAAGTTTGATAATATTCCATCAACAAGAAATGCCTCACTTCGCCGAGCTGCTTTACGCCCTGCCATTCGTCTGCCTGGCGGTGGCCGTGTTAATGGTCAGCAGAATTCGCTATCCGCACATCTTGAACCAGTACCTTAAAGGCAAGAAACCTTTCGCTCATTTTATAAAGGTGATTCTGTTCCTTGGGCTGGTTATCTGGAGGATGCAGACGGCGTTGGCGCTGCTTTTCTGCAGTTTTGCAGTTAGTGGTCTTCTCAAATGGCTGTATAATACAATATTGCGAAGAAGGAGCTATCCGGCTCCTTCAAATGAGTTCGCAAACCTGGAAAACCAGGGGCACACTGATATACCTCGGCTCGACTAAGCTTGTTGAGCGAGGTCCTGCACTTCAAGGCCGCTCCCGCCTGTGGTTGGGGCGTAGTTGATATCGCGTCGTTTCTTAGCAGCGTCGTTTATACGGTGGTAACTGTCAACCACCGCAGCAATGCGAGCGAGCGTCTGCCGGCCCTCGGCACTTGCTTCCAGACCGACACTCTGTAGGCCCAGACATAAAGCTGTGTGGTCTGCCGTAGGCAGGATGTTCCTTATCTGGGCGTTGAACATCAATGGGGTTTCATAAGGCAGGGGGGTGAAACGCAGTCCTATGAATTGGCCTTTTCTGAAGTCGAAGTCCGGCACGTCCGGGATGGACTGACCAGGCTCAGTGCAGTCCGCTAAGGGATGCCTTACGGCAACTGGTATAACAATCTGAGCACCACCGGCGGATATATCCATGAGCCTGCCCTGATAGTAAGTGTGGGTATGGTCCTTGTTGTCCGACTCGCCGTGCTGGGCACTTGGCGCAGCAGGCTTGCCCCTACGGTGCCAGAATACAATGTTTACCTTGAGCGATTGTGGGACATTGACGCGGAAATAGCTGCGTCTTTGAACCAGACCGATACGCTGCGGGGCGGCAAGCACTATCGTGCCGCCGGAAGTCGGCTCAGAAGACGGCTCCAATGCTAAAACCGTCGTATCGAACACGAATTTGCCGTAACCATGCTTGAACGACACACCGACCGGCTGACAGATACAGATGTTCAGCGGAATCAGCTTGCCGCCGGAATGAGAACCTTCCAAATACAGCCTGCCCGCTGTCAGACCGGTTATCGTTACCTTGGCTACGTGCCACTTGTCCTTAGAGAGATAAGACACGATGGCGGGCACTTTCCTGTCGATCACTGTACGAAGGATCTGCTCGGATTGCCTTGCCTCAAGCATGACAACCTCATTCATTACAACCTCCTCATTGATACGTCTGTGGCCTGCGATTTCGCCCGGTCGTTGCAGGATAGCCTGCCCGAACCGAGCGCCTATGAGCCAGGACAAGGTTCTTTCAAGGTATCTGCGAAGGCTCCGCCTGATGTGCGCCTGCGATGCAGCGCCGGGCGGATCTTTCACCCCCATTTTGGGACAACTACGGCAATTTATGACACCTCTAAATAACATATACGTTATAATTCGGCAGCAAACAAAAGGCATATTACATTATTTCTGCTTCTTGCGGGTTGTGGGGATAACTCACAAGAAAGAATGGGATTATTTGGGCGAATAAGGAGTAGTTTATGGGCAGCGGACGAATCAAAGCGGCGGTTGTCACGTCAGTTTTGGGTTGGCTTGCAAGCGTGGTTATAACTGCCGGGTGTGCAACATCTGCGGCTAAAAAAATGGATGAAGGCGGCAACTGGGGCAGATTAAAATTATGGTATACCAAACCCGCGCAGAAGTGGACCGAGGCGTTGCCGGTCGGGAACGGCAGATTAGGCGCAGTCGTTTTCGGCGGGGTTGAGAGTGAGCGGATACAACTCAACGAAGATACGCTCTGGGATGGGTATTCGCGCGACACTACAAACCCGGAGGCCCTGAAAGTACTGCCGGAGGTCCGGCGATTACTTTTTGAGGGTAAGAACGCCGAAGCAACTGCTCTTGCCGATGCGAAGATGATGGGTAATCCGAAGCGAATAGTATCATATCAATCACTGGGGGATTTGCACCTGAGCTTTCCTAAAGCGGGCCAAGTGAGCAATTATCAAAGAATCCTTGACCTCGATACCGGTATTGCCAAGACAATATATACAGCCGACGGCGTACAGTTCACACGAGAGGTGTTCGCAACAGCTCCCGACAACGTTATTGTTGTCCGCATCTTAGCCGACAAGCCTGGTGCAATTACATTCACAGGCACCATTACGCGCCAGCAGGATGCCCAATGCGTCAGCGAAGGAGAAAACCACATCATTCTTCGCGGCCAGATAAATCGGACGCATTATGAAACAGGTACCAACGTAGGCATGAAATTTGAAGGGCATCTACTTGCCAAAGCAAACCGTGGAAAAGTCTCGAGTGCCGAGGGCAAGCTGAGAATCGAAAACGCTGATGAAGTGTTGTTACTTTTCGCCGCAGCTACGAATTACCGCGGCGGCAATCCAACTGAGTTATGCCGGGCACAGCTCAACAAGGCCGACAAGTCGTACGAGCGGCTGCTACAGACTCATATCACCGACCATCGTCGGCTGTTCCGGCGGGTTGCTCTCAACCTTGGTGAGACCAAGGATTCTTCGCTGCCTACGGATGCCCGGCTGGCAGCGATGAAGGGGGAAACGGATGATCCGGAGCTTATCGCGATGTACTTTCAGTTTGGGCGTTATCTGCTTATGGGTAGCTCCAGGCCCGGATGTATGCCAGCCAACTTGCAGGGCTTGTGGAACGAGCAGATGAACGCGCCGTGGAACTCTGACTATCACACCAATATCAATCTTCAGATGAATTATTGGCCCGCTGAGGTAGTGAATCTGTCGGACTGTCACCTGCCGCTGTTTGCTTATATGGAGCAATGTTTGGTGGAGTCGGGCCGAAGGACCGCTAAGGTTCATTACGGTTGTGACGGTTGGGTGGTGCATCACCTTTCAGATATTTGGGGGTTCACAACACCCGCCGATGGGGTCTGGGGCATTTGGCTGATGGGGGCCGCCTGGCTGTGCCAACAACCATACGAGCACTATCTGTTCACGCAAGACAAGGAATTCCTGAAAAATAGAGCTTACCCACTGATGAAAGGAGCTGCGGAGTTTATCCTTGATTTTCTCGTGGAGGCTCCTCAAGGCACGTCCGTTGCGGGAAAGTTAGTAACCTGTCCATCGCATTCACCTGAAAACCGCCTCCGCATGGCTGACGGTTCAACCTCAATGTTCACTTATGCGGCGACAATGGACCTGGAGATTATCCACGACCTCTTCAGTAATTGTATTGAGGCGAGCGAAATACTCAGCATAGATGCCGCCTTCCGCGAACAGTTGAGGTCAGCGCTCGTTAAGCTGCCGCCGCTACAGATAAGCACCAAGACCGGTCGACTGCAAGAGTGGATCGAGGACTACGATGAGCCTGAGCCGGGACATCGCCACATGTCGCACCTGTTCGGACTTCATCCGGGCCAGCAAATAACATTGCAGGGGACACCGGAGCTGGCGCAGGCGGCACGCAAATCTTTAGAGTACCGTCTTTCGCACGGCGGGGGGCATACCGGCTGGAGCAGAGCCTGGATAATAAACTTCTGGGCACGACTGCAGGAGGGCGACAAGGCATACGAAAACGTTGTCATGCTGCTGCAAAAATCAACTCTCCCTAACCTGCTTGATAATCACCCGCCTTTTCAGATTGACGGCAACTTCGGCGGCACAGCGGGCATTGCCGAGATGTTGTTGCAGAGTCACGTAAATGAGATTCACCTTTTGCCGGCGCTGCCGAAGGCCTGGCCTGCCGGCTCCGTGAAAGGTCTATGTGCCCGCGGCGGATTCGAGGTGGACATGGAATGGAAAGACAGCAAGCTAACGAGGGCTGTTGTCCATTCAAAGGTGGGCGGCAAATGCAGCGTGCGGACCGCCGCACCTGTCAGCGTGTCGTCCAACGGGAGACCGCTTTCGGTAGCCCGGACGCAAGACAATGTGCTGACATTCGAGGCAAAAACCGGTCGCGAGTACGTTCTGACCGCTCGGGATTAAAAGATGTCTGCTGAAATTGGACTTGGGCTGCTCTGGTACGCAGTCTTTGTGGTCTCATTGACCTTGCACGAGGCGGCGCACGCCTTCGCGGGCCTGCGGTTTGGCGATGCGACCGCCCGCGATGCGGGCCTGGTTACGCTCGACCCGCTGGCTCATATCCACAGGTCGCCCTTCGGCATGGTGGTCGTGCCCATCGTCTCATACCTAATTGGCGGCTGGATGATCGGCTGGGCAAGCACCCCTTACGACGAGTACTGGGCGTCCCGGAACCGTAAACAGGCCGCCCTCATGGCTCTGGCGGGACCGGCGGCGAATCTTCTCCTTGTGCTGATTGCAGGCGTGCTTATCCGCGGCGGCATGCTCTTCGGCGTGTTCACCGAACCCGAAGTCACCACCGCCGAGCAGATGACTAGTGCCGTGTCGCCGGGTACAGCCACCGGAGCAGCCGTGCTCGTGAGTGTAATCATGTCGCTGAACCTGCTGCTGCTTGTGTTCAACATGCTGCCGCTGCCGTCGCTGGACGGCAGCAAGGTATTTCTGTTGTTCATCAAAGATAACGCCGCGCAGCGCTACAGGGAAATAATGGCACAACCGGCATTTCAGATAATAGGACTGGTTGTCGCCTGGAATCTGCTTGATTTCCTCCTGCACCCCGCACGCGCCGTGGTTTTGAACGTGCTGTATCCCGGGGCCGGATATCACTGATGATTATCTCAGCTCGACCGAGACAGCCGGGGCTTGATTGAAGTGGCAGATGGCACTATTCTACGGATGGGTGCAAAGGTAAGTATTTAGTCTCGGTTACGGAATTGCTTTATGCGAAAACGCCAGCTCGGTAATACCGATTTGAACCTTACGACTGTGGGTCTTGGCACGTGGGCCATGGGTGGGCCCTGGCAGTTCGGCTGGGGGCCGCAGGATGACGGTGAGGCGGTCGCGTCAATCCGTGCCGCACTCGATATTGGCATTAACTGGATAGACACCGCCGCGGTCTATGGCCTGGGGCACTCCGAAGAGCTTGTGGGCAAGGCCCTCAAAAAAAGCAACCACAAACCATATATCGCAACCAAGTGCGGCCTATTATGGAATGACAAGAAGGAAAAAGTACCCTGCCTTAAAAGAGACAGCATCCGCAGGGAATGTGAAGGGAGCCTTAAAAGACTTGGTGTTGATGTAATTGACCTCTATCAGATGCACTGGCCGGACCCTGAAATAGACATCGAGGAGGCATGGGAAGAAATGGCCCGGCTGGCTGACGAGGGTAAAGTGCGCTATATCGGAGTCTCAAACTACAATATCGAACAGCTTGAACGCATCCACCGGATTCATACGGTCGCATCGTTTCAGCCGCCATATAGCATGATTCACCGTGAAGTCGAAGATAGTTTATTATCGTACTGCGCGAAAAATAAAATCGGCGTAGTTGTCTATAGTCCGATGCAAAGGGGTCTGCTGACCGGCAAATTCAGTAAAGAGCATTTGGCTTCTCTGGCGCCGGACGACCATCGCCGGAGGAGTCCTGATTTTCAGGAGCCACGTTTCACAGCGACGTTGGAGCTTGTCGAAAAGCTGCGGCCAATCGCCGAGCGAAATAAAAGAACACTCGCGCAACTGGCGATTGCATGGGTACTTCGCAGGCCGGAAGTAACGGCTGCAATTGTTGGCGCCCGCCGACCTGAGCAAATCGAGGAGACTGCATCGGCTTCCGACTGGAAATTGACGAAAAAAGATATTAACCAAATAGAACAATTATTGGTACAACGGCAAGCTATGCTCAGTGACAAGTAAGACTTGAATACGTGAGGAAGAATGGAAAAGAACATTTATACAAGTCCGTTGGTGGAAAGAAACGCATCACGGGAGATGGCGGAGCTTTTCGGGCCACAAAAGAAATTCAGCACGTGGCGAAGGCTCTGGCTGGAATTAGCCAAGGCGCAGAAGAAACTGGGCCTGGATATCAGACAAAGCCAGATAGACCAGATGGCCAGGCACCTCGATGACATCAACTTCGATAAGGCGGCCCGCTATGAAAAAGAGCTGCGGCACGATGTCATGGCTCATATCCGCACGTTTGCAGACGCCGCTCCAAAAGCTGCTCCGATTATCCACCTCGGCGCCACGAGCTGCTACGTTACCGACAACGCCGATTTGATTATCATGCGGGAAGCACTTCGGTTGATTGCAGGCAAACTCGCAACAGTGATAGACCTGCTGGCCAAGTTCGCCCAGCAGTATCGTGCAATGCCGACCCTCGGCTTTACGCATTATCAGGCAGCACAGTTGACCACTGTTGGTAAAAGAGCTACGCTTTGGTGCTATGAGTTTGTGATGGATTTAGAGGAAATCGAGCACCGAATCGATACGCTTCTGTTCAGGGGCGTCAAAGGCGTCACCGGTACACAAGCCTCTTTCCTGGAGCTTTTTGACGACAACCACAGCAAGGTCAAACAGCTCGACAAAATGGTCGCCGAGGCGTTCGGCTTTAAGAAAGTCTGTGCCGTCACGGGTCAGACATATCAGCGGAAAATCGATACCACGATAATCAATACGCTGGCTCTGGTTGCGCAATCAGCCCACAAACTCTGTAACGACCTTCGACTGTTAGCGAACCTGAAGGAAATAGAAGAACCCTTTGAGCAATTGCAGGTCGGTTCCTCGGCAATGCCGTATAAAAGAAACCCGATGCGATGTGAGAGAGTCACGGGCCTGAGCAGGTTTGTTCTAAGCTTAGCGACAAGCCCGCCCATGACCGCCAGTGAGCAGTGGTTTGAAAGAACGCTCGATGACTCATCCAACAGACGCATTGTTTTGCCGGAGGCGTTTCTCGCGGTCGATGGAATCCTGCAGGTTCTCATTAACGTTGTCGATGGTCTTGTGGTGTATCCGAATGTGATAGCGGCACACATGGCGGCGGAATTACCATTTATGGCGAGCGAAAATATCCTGATGGCGGCAGTTAAAACCGGCGGCCACAGGCAGGAGCTGCACGAAAAAATCCGGCTGCATTCGATGGCTGCGGCAGCACAGGTAAAACAATTTGGCAGGCCCAATGATTTAATCGCCCGGCTGCGGGCCGACATCTCCTTTGCGAAGGTGAATTTCGAGATGCTCTTAGACCCCAAGCACTATGTTGGCAGGGCACCACAACAGGTCGATGAGTTCCTTCGAAGCGTTGTCGCGCCAATCAGAAAAAGATACAGCAAGGAACTTAATCGGAAAGTCGAACTTAAGGTGTAATTAGAAGAGAGAGAGATTATGAACATAGTTATAGTCGGCAAAAAGAACGGCAAACGTCATATACAATGGCTTATCTTCTTTCTTCTGGGCACTGTATTGGGAGTAATCGGCGGTCTGGGTACAGGATGTATATATTATTTGCTTTGCGGGCGATGGTCGCATACGTCTGTAATTTACGGTATTGCCGCAGTGATTGGGATGGTTTTGCTGGGCCTGATTACCGGTTTACGCACACCCATCGATAAATTACAGGAGTTGAAATAATAGGTTAAATCCGCGGTGAAGTGAAATAGGAAGAACGATGACCAGGAAAGAGCTTATAAAACGCATTAGGGAAACAGCGTATCTCGAAGGCGACTTTGTCCTTCGTAGCGGCAAACGAAGTAAATACTATCTCGACAAGTACCTTTTTGAGACCTGCCCGGATATTCTCAGGGCGCTCGGCAAAGAGTTCGCCAAGCACGTCACCGAAGATGTTACTCTAATAGGGGGTGCCGAATTGGGCGGCGTGGCTCTGGCTGCGGCGACGGCAATGCAGACGGGCAAGAACTGGGTAATTATCCGCAACAGCAAAAAAGGTTACGGCACAGGTAAACTGATTGAAGGGGTCTTAAATCCGGGCGATATAGTTTTGCTTGTCGAGGATATTGCCACCACCGGCGGCCAGGTTCTTGAGGCCGCGAAGGTCATCACCGAAGCGGGTGCAAAAGTTAAGAAGATTGTCGCCGTCATCGACCGTAAGCAAGGCGCTGCCGAAAACATAACCACCGCCGGCTATAAATTCGAATCCCTCCTGACCAAAGACGACCTCGGTATAAAAGACACAGATTGACTATGTTCTGATGTTGGGCCTGGAATTAGACGCCGGACGGTTCCAGTATCAATACGGCATCTTCCCATTCGGCAGGTGTTGAAAAGGACTCCACTCCTGCATTTGGAAACCTGCCGGCCGGGGCCGAACTGCCAGTTCTTGGGTCAATCCAATATGCACTTACCTTGCCTGGTGCGACAATCTTGTTCATTTTTATTGAAAAGGAGGATTTGCCAGCCAAATAAACCATAACCCATTTGCCATCTTTGTGGCGGGCTGCCAAGTTCAATATTTGCCCGGTGGTTTGGCCGCCGCCTGCAAAAATAGACTGGTCAGGAACAAGATACCACCACTCATCCAGACCCAAAAATATCTCCTTGAGGATTCCCATCTGGATAGCGCCGGGTGCATCCAGTGCCTTCTTCCATGTTGGAAGCACACGCCAGCTATCGTTGTGCCCGTAGGTGTGATGGCCTCCGGCGAGGTATGAATAGTACGCCTGCCTGCGAACCCACAAAGGAGTTACGTCAAATCCATATTCAGAGCCTCGTTCATAGGCGCCCTCAGCCATTAAGACGGGCTTTACAGGCTTGAGGTTATAATCCTTGGTCACCATAGGATAGATCAGCTCGACACTTTTCCACGTTTGCATTGAGTCGAAATCCAGCCAGCTTTCATCATGAATAAAGCTGGATGAGTAAGGTGCGGGGTCCGGCTTGAAGGTAATAATATGGTAACCGCCATCGCCTTCATGGAGACCCGCAGCCAGCTCGCGAAGAACCGGAACAAACTCCCGTTTAGCTTCGGGCGTCATGGACCAGACAATATTAGGTACATCTTTGTACCTCTGAGCCAACCATTTGGCCCATGCCCGGCCATTCTCTACAGTTATGTACTTGCGATAGCGCTGATGGTAAAGAGTCATCGAAAAGATCACATTATTCTCACGGGCGATCTGAATGACAGAATCGACATTCTTGAAATAAGCCTCGTTTGGCGTGAGTGGATTGTTATTAATCCAGGGCTTTTCGCCGTACACATTGGGTTTTGTGCCGTCGCCAACACCCATGAGCATGGCCTGGACAAAGGCAAAGCCCTTGTCTTTCACTCTTTCCAGAATCGTGCGGGCGTCCTCCAGATTGTATTCCCGAAAGATATTCCATTGCGTAGTGCCTAACCAGAAGACGGGATTGTCGTTCTGGTCAACGAAATACCTCCCATTCTCGCTCACCTTCACTGGGAGGACTGGCTCCTCGGCCGGTGCACTTACTGCAAATACAAAGAACGGCAGCACCAACAGCATGATTTTCTTGACCATCGCTCTCATTTTCTCACCTGCCCCTTTCAATTCCCCCAAACAGATAATCGACTCTATTCCACGACCTGTATGCTACCGCATTTGAGCCTTTCCAGCTAAACAGGAATCGGACCGCTCCTGGATAGCTTCCATCAGAATAATAACTTTCTCGGCAACTGCCGTTTTGCCGGCTTTCGCTATTTTCAGCCATTTCTGGCCGGGCATTTTTATTTGTGCACTGGTTTTGTCTGCACCAATCGATTCCGGAGTGTTGACGATTATCATGTCGAGGTTTTTCTCTCGCATTTTTCGTTCGGCGTTTGCCCGAAGGTTTCTGTCCTCAAGGGCAAAGCCAACAACTAAGCGTTTGCCCTTCCGCATTTTTGATTTTTGATCTTTGATTTTTAATTTCTTGTGTCTTCCTGCCCATTTAAGGATGTCGACAGTCGGTTTTAGCTTGAGCGTGAGCACTTTATCCTGCTTTTTGATTTTGGTTTTGGCAGGACGAATAGGAGTGTAATCAGCCACTGCGGCAGCCATAACCAAGCAATCGCAGTGCGGGAAATGTTTTTTAACAGCCTCAAACATCTGCGCAGCAGTTTGAACAGTAACGATCCGCAATTTTGATATTTGATTTTTGATATTTGACTTTTTAACGGTTGTTATCAACGTTACTTTGTGACCAGCTCTGAGCGCTGCGCTGGCGAGGGCGAATCCCATTTTGCCGGTGCTTGCGTTGGAAATGAAACGCACAGGGTCGATGTATTCACGCGTGCCACCGGATGTGATCAAGAAGTTCATGGGACCTTCTGAAATGCCACAAATCAAATATCAAAATACAAAAACAAAACCTGCATCTCAAAAAATAAAGGTGTTTACGATCAATACTGTTTTTGGATTTTGATTTGTCATTTTGCTCTTTGATTTTTAATTTTTGATTTTGCATCGACACGCGTCCGCCCAGAGGTACGGGTGATGCCGGATGCAATTTGGTCAATGACTTTCATTATGTCTATCGGTTCTGCCATTCTGCCGACGGCATCGGTGCCGCAAGCGAGTCGGCCTTTTACAGGGCCTATTAGTTCAAATCCCATCTTCTTTATCGCTTTGACGTTTCTCTGGACTCCGGGATTGGCCCACATATTGTTGTTCATCGCGGGGGCCAAGATGGTAGGCTTAGACCAGCAGGCACAAATAGTCGTACTGAGCAGGTCATCGCAGATGCCGTTGGCAATCTTGGCGATTATGTCCGCTGTTGCCGGCGCGACTACTACAATATCGGCCCAGTCAACAAACACAACGTGACTGCCTCTATGTTCCTCGGGCGAACTCCAAAGGCTTGTATAGACAGCCGAACATGTAACCGCCTCGAAGCTCTTGGGACCGACAAACTGGCAGGCATTGTCGGTCATAATGGTATTGACCCTTGCGCCCGCGGCGGTTAGTTTGCTGGCCAAATCGACAGCCTTGTATGCCGCGATTCCGCCGGATACTCCCAGCAAGATGTTCAGATTCTCAAGCATCGTATTGCCTGACAGTAATGCCGCGATATAAAAAGCCGGCTTGGCTATAGCTCTCTGGTATCGGAGACCGGCGGTTCAGATTCCACCTCTCGGGACCTATCTTCCATCACCATTTCCCCGGTGATTTTATCCCGCAGGATTTCGTGGACTACAATCTCGAGCATGGTCTTGCCCGCAGCGTCCTCGATAAGGGGGCGAGAACCCTGGAGAAGCTCGGTCATGCGCTTCTGAATGAGCGCTGCCAACTTAAACCTGCCGCCGACCTTATTAACGATTTCGTCGCTCTTGAGTTCTTCCAGCATTTTTACCTCCAACCTCAGTCCGGCTCTTGCTCAGCGAGCCATCGCCGGTGGGTGTTGACCGGATAACCTGAATTACCTCTTTTACGGCTTGCTGCAAATCCTCGTTTATGACCATATTATTGTAATCCTGCCAAGAGGCAGCTATTTCATTACTTGCGCCGTCAAGCCGCTTTTCAGCAATCTCCGGGTCATCTCTGCCCCTTCGACCAAGGCGTTCTGCAAGCGTCCTTTCGCTCGGCGGCAGAATAAAAATCATTATGGCATCTGGGTACAAGGCCTTAATCTGTTTTCCACCCTGTACATCTATTTCTAAGATTATTGTTTTGCCGGCCTGGAGGGCCTCGTCAACCTTATCTTTCGGCGTCCCGTACCAATGGCCAAAAACATTGGCATGCTCCAGGAATAAGCCCTTGCCCAGACGCTCCTCAAACTCCTTTTCCGATACGAACCAGTAGTTCCGCCCGTTCTCTTCGCCCGGCCCAGGCTGACGGGTTGTAACCGAGATACTCAAACAGACATTGTCCAGGCGTTTCACGACTTCTTTACAAATGGTGCTCTTACCCACCCCGGACGGTCCGCTTACAACAACTATTCTTCCTTTTTGACTTCTTGTCTCGACCATACCCAAGCCCAAAATCGGATGCCAATGTTATTCCGCCCCGCCGGCTAAAAAATGTCTTGTTTTCTTCCGCATCTATCCGCCTACTCGACGTTCTGAACCTGCTCTTTGATCCTATCAATTCGGCACTTGATATCTACAACGCAGCGCGCGATTTCGGTGTCGGAGGCCTTGCTGGCTATCGTATTGGCCTCCCTAAACATCTCCTGACTGATGAAGTCCAGCCTGCGACCGGCCTGGCCGTCTGTCCGGCAAACCTGCTCAACCTGCTGCAGGTGGGAATTCAGCCTGGCCAACTCCTCGGATATATCGGAGCGGTCGGCAAGGATTGCGACCTCCCGGGCCAACGTTTCCTCGTCGAGTTTCAGCTTCGCCTCGGACAGCAGCTCATCGACACGCTTCCTGAGCCTCCTTGCGTAGTCCTTGACCACAATCGCGATGCGGCCGCGTATGAACTCGATATCCTGCCTCATCGCATCGCAATTAGTCTTCAGATCGGCTTCGAGAAACTGCCCCTCCGCGGCCCGCATCTGTTTGAGCCTGTCGAGGGCCTGTTGTGTCAGATTCAGAACCAGAGTCTTGATTTGCTGAGCAGTGTCCTTGTCGGGCATTGCCGGCTTGACAATACCGGGCAGGGTCAACAAGCTGCCGACATCAATAGTGCTGTGAATCCCAGCCGAGGAGCCTACTGCGTTGAGCTTTCCCAAAACCATCTGTAGCGCCGACTCATCTATTTCAAACAGTGCATTGGCAGATATGTCTTTCAGACGAAGCACGTAGTTGACGGTGCCCCGCGCCAGATTTTTTCGCACGAGTTTGTCAATATCGTCTTCGAAAAAAGCCAGGACATCAGGCAGCTTTATATTGGTCTTGACGTAACGGTTATTGACCGTCTTTATCTCAACGGCGTAGCTGACCCCGTTAAGCAGTCCCTCTGCCTCACCATACCCGGTCATGCTGTTTAGCATACAAAACCTTCTGTTAAGGTTGAAACTTCCTGCGCGGCATCCGGCCCGTCGAGCAGGCCCATGTTATTTTCCGGCGGTGTTGGCATCAGTGCTGCCGCCAGGCACTTCTGTTGCAGGCGGCTGATCCATAGGCCGCCTTGTCTCGACTTGCCGGCCCGTGCCGTAAATAATACCGGGCCTGTAGAACTTGGCCATCACTATAGCCACAGTCAGAAAGACGGCGACAACGATTATGGTTACCCATGTAAGAAAGTCGCCGGTCTTAGATCCAAGCAGTCCGCTTGCCGCCCCGCCGGCCAGAGCGCCGCTTAAGCCGCCGCCCTTACCCTTCTGTATTAAAACCACCAAAATCAGGACGATCGAACAAATCACAAAAAGCGCGGCAAACATCTTCATGATAATGCCAACTGCCAGCATCGGTACAATAGTCATACTCTTGCCTCGAAAAAAATTACACCTACACAACCGTGATCTACATACACATTTTAAGACAGTACCAGGATCACTTCGCCTGCGCTGCGGCTTTAATTATAGTTAGGAAATCGTCTGCCTTAAGACTAGCGCCGCCAACAAGAAGCCCATCTACATCCTGCTCATTCATAAGCTCGGCGGCATTGTCGGGCTTGACCGAGCCGCCGTACAGGATATGGATTGCCTCGGCAAGTTGGCTGTCATACATCTCAGTCAGGAGATTACGAATATAGTAATGCACCTCCTGGGCCTGCTGCGGTGTTGCATTTCGACCGGTCCCGATAGCCCAGACCGGCTCGTACGCGATGGTTACAGCCCGGACCTTCTCAACGCTCAAACCGACCAGGCCGTTCTTAAGATGCCGAGACACAACCTGCTCTGTTTGCGAGGCATCACGCTCTTCGAGCAGCTCTCCCACGCATAATATCGGCAAAAGACCTCCTCGGATAGCGGCGCTAACCTTTTTATTGATTAAATCGTCCGTTTCACCTATGACATGCCGCCGCTCAGAGTGGCCGCAAAGTACATAAGTGCAGCCGATGTCTTTAAGCATTAACGAACTAATCTCACCGGTGAAAGCGCCTTTCTCCTCGTAATACATGTCCTGAGCACCAACTGCGATGCTGTATGAGCTGACGGTTTTCGCCACGGACTGTAAATAAGTAAACGGCGGGCAGACAGCCACATGGACCTTATGCCCTGCCGCGTCAGACGAACCTTCAGCGATGCGCTTTGCCAGTTCCACGCTGCTGTGGCTGTCGGTATTCATTTTCCAATTACCCGCCACAAACGGTCTTTTCATATCAATCTCCTAAAGTCCCGATCCGAACCTCGATACAACAGGATCGATGTCAGAGCAATTCCGTCGTTCTGGGAAAGCTGCCCAGGACTGATAGTTGTAGACAATGCTTGCCGGTCTCTTCCAGTGCCTTAATAACATGCTGGTCTGTGCGATGGCCGAGGAAATCCACGAAGAAGTAATACTCCCACTCGCGCTTGCGGCTGGGCCTGGACTGGATGTTTGTCAAATTGATGTCATATCTCTTGAAGACATCGAGCACATCAGCCAAGGCGCCTGCCTTGTGGGCCGTACTGAACAATAGTGCGGTCTTATCTTCACCGCTCGGCTTAGCATCCTGCCGGCTGACCACAATGAATCTGGTTACGTTGTTAGTGTTATCTTCAATATTCTCACAGATAACTTCAAGGCCGTACAACTCCGCTGCAATTTTTGACCCAATGGCCGCCGCGTGTGGTTCTGTAACAGCTATCTGTGCCGCCTTGGCGGTAGAAGCAACAGGGATGGTCTGGGTGTCTTTGAACGTGGCACTTAACCAGTTGCGGCACTGGGTGAAAACCTCGGGTTTGGAGTATATCTTCTCGATTTCCTTCAACTTACATGTCGCCAGAAGGTTGTGATGGATGGTCATTAAAACCTCGGCACAGATTTTAACATCGGATTCTATCAAGGCATCGAGGGTTTCTATGACTCCGCCGCCGATAGAGTTCTCGACCGGCACGATGCCGAGATCACAACGGGACTTGCTGATTTCGTCAAAAATACTCTTGATGTCGGCCAGAGGCTCGTATTCTACACTCTGACCGAATTTGAGCATTGCCGCTGTGTGGCTGAAACTACCGTCAGGACCCAGATAGGCGATTCGTAATGGCTTTTCTAAGATAAAAGAGCCGCTCATCAGCTCACGCCAAATGGCTATGAGACTTTTGTCGGAGAGGGGGCCCTTATTAGCCTGGACTATCCTGGTAAGAACCTGCTTCTCACGGTCGGGGGCATAAACCGGCCTGTCGGTTTTGCTTTTCAGCTTGCCCACCTCCACCACGACTTGCGCACGCTCATTAATCAACTGCACAAGCTGGTAATCGATTTCATCTATGCGTTGTCTAAGCTCTTCCAAAGACACAGACCTACCCCAACGCTGCGAGCAGCGCCCCGCAACTTGCAGAATCACCGCCCGGCGTATGACTCAAAACGAGCTTTGCCGCCTGCTGGACCTTGCAGGTACTGGTTCTCTATCAGTGGTTGCTTGGCCCTGAGGCAGGCTACAATTCGCAAAAAAGTTACTTTTAGCAGAGTTTTGGCCTTGCGTCAATGAATTTTGACTATTAGATACAACATTTTAGACTATGAACTGCAACGCAAAACAGCAAAAATGCGTAAGATACGTAATCTTCGGGACCAAATGGGGCTATTTTGGCTTAGCCGGTACTGAATCTGCTTTGTGGCGGTCTGAGCTTCCTGAACTGGATATGGAGATGGTCAAGGAGCGTCTGCTGAAAGGCCTGGAGACTGTGGATCGGCGGGGCATCGAGCATGACAAGAAGCTCTTTAGAATTCTGCAAGAGCAGGTCATCACGTACTTTGAGGGTCAGCGTGTCAGCTTTAGCCCAGCCTTGCCAGTGCTTCTCGACAGATTCGCGCCGTTCACACGGGCTGTTTTGCGTGCTTGTCGTAGGATCGAGTTTGGCGACACAATCAACTATTCAGAACTGGCGCGGACGCTGGGTCGGCCCGGTGCCGGTAGAGCTGTTGGTAATGCCCTGGCAACGAATCCAACCCCGCTGATTATTCCCTGCCACAGGGTAATTCGCAGTGACGGTTTACTTGGTGGATTCTCCGCCCCCGGCGGCAAAAGCCTGAAAATGAATCTGCTCAAACACGAGCATACGTTCCTAAACAATTTTTTGTTCCTCAGCAACAAATCCCCTGTCTAGAAGCTTGTCCTAAGTCTTTGTCTTTTTGGGTGATGTATGTTTGTAGCGTCGAGGCAAGGGATGACCGATCCTCTGAGCAAGGTCTTCTATGTCGCGGAGTATAGTCTCTGTTTGAACAGGCCGTCGATGACTCACCCGCTGGATACCCAAACGGTCAAGAACTTTGCGCAGTCTTCGGAGTTTGTTTGCCATATTCCGAATATCGGCCTCAGCAAATGTGGACTTTCGCACTTTTTGAAGAGTGGTAATCTGGGAAAAATTAGGTTTATAGCCTTTTTTACGACAATATAACTATTTATTTTTGTAACGTTCGAGCCGTTTATCGAACATGCACAAAATTCCGATCAGGCCTAAATCCTTGTTTTCTAACGACTTTCCGCGATAAAAAAGTGCGAAAGTTAAAAGTTTGCATAGTTTACAGGAAATTGGACTCACTTTCGGAGCGAAGAAGAAAAATTCATTGAAAAAACGAAAAAATTCCGATAACCCCTGTTGACATTAAATTTGATGTGTCTAATAATATCGTTTACGGTATCTGCCTGTTGGTCTCTAAATAGTTTTATTCGCTAGTGCGGCAGTGTTTTCGGAGGTAGGGTTCTTAAGACGATGTGAAAGGGCGAAAATAATGAAGGAGCCAGGAGGATTTATTAAAGTAGATAATCTTTTTGCGGGAAAAATTAGAGATAAACACAAAAAGTTGTGCCCGCCAGATCTCTGTAGCATTCTTCGAAAAGCCGGTGTGGTGAGCTTCAGTAGCCGGCCCGATGGACTTGATTGGGATGTGGTGCGAAATGATGCTCTTGTCCTTTGCGAGCGCCTGGGGAAAACAGCGCAGAAAACGTAACCTCATAGACACCAGTCTGTTGCTTTCTTTTTGCACTCGAGAAAGGGATTGCAGTGGCGAGGCGCATTACCTTTATACCCTTGTGGAGACTCCGTGAGATTCGTAACATCGCAGATAGCATGGTCTACCGGGCAGCTTTGTGTCCAGTAGGTAGGTTAGTTATTGCAGCCGAAAAAGAGTACCTCCGACCAAATGCCCATATCCGACTTTTAATCGATCCGACTCTCCCCCGTGGCGATGCTTATCATTATATTCAAATCCTTAAAAACGCCCGATATTCAAGCAATCCGAGCGAAAAAGCTGATCTAATTGAAGTAACTATCTGTTTCAATGGTGATCTCAGAACCAAGGAGATTTGGAAGAAAACTATGCGGTCTACTGTTAAGGAACTCGGACAAATTATTTTTTTCTCACCAGCTGCCAAAAGGATTCTTGTAAGCCAGGATCCTGAAAAGCTCGTTAGTAAGTTCGTAAATTGCGTTCTTAAAAACCACCCCTTCTCGTTTAAGTCTACTACCAGACCACGCCTGATGCTTGCGCATTTACTTGAGATAGTTAAGCATGATCTATCTAAGGAAACAAGGGAAATTTTACCACATGTAAGGGGGTTGCTGATGTCATTTCTTTGGCCTGATGGATGGTAGTTAGGGAGGAGTCATGCCGAGTAACAGTGACTACATTAAAAGTGTTGCCTACCACCTTTGCGATCCTTCCACGCAATTAAAGTTTGTGCTTTCGGCACTTACTGTCGCAGTACAAGAACGATTGGGGGAAGATGTTATATTGTGGCCGCGTAAGAGAATTGGTTCTATTGCGGAATCAGCAAGAGTCTACACTTGCAAATTTAGTTGGCAAAAGCGGGAGGTTGTCCAGCACATTATATTTTATGAGGTTCCAGAAGGCGATCGCCCTCACCAAAGGGAGCTTTTGCGAGTGACTTTGGACATTGCCCATGAGTTAGGACATCTCTTACTAGATAGGGGTCCGGGACACATGCCTGTACGGGTGGGCATATCGGAGAATGATTTGAAAACCATTAGTGAAATTGAAGCGGACTGGTTTGCTCTCTGCGTGTTGCAAATGTATGGATTTATCTTCCCGCCTGAATAGTGGAGAGAAGCGCATTTTTTAGTAAACAGGTACCGAATAGACGAACCTATGTCGAAGGTCGCTGCTTGCAGAAAAAATGGTTTTATAACACGCTTAGGTCAAATCCAAGGCTATTAAACTGCTTCGAACCAGATCGTCTTTGAATCTTTTAACCGTTCTCACATTGGCGACTACCTGTAAGCTTTTCTGCCGGTAAGATTCTGATATTGTTTATCCTTAATTATTCAAGGTGCACAACGCTGCCGCGGCGGTCCGCGTCGAGAGCGGCCTTTTTAATCGCATCATACAACTGGCGCGGATTACGCACCTTTTCAAATACAAACTCTGGGTCCGTTTTATCTGTTGTAATGAGCACGACGGTGCCTATACCTACCATGCTGTCGAAAGCAGTCATACGAAGCTTAAGGTCAATAATGCGGAACATATCGAGATTGTCGACCTTCCTATTGACCAGACCCCGCGCCCATTCAATCCTGACAGGAGTAATCTCGTAATAGGTCATCTTGAGCCTGAGTATCTTTATGGCCAAGAACGCCAGCGCACCGAATGCAAGGCCCAAAGCTATAACGATTCTGTACCGGCCAAGTACAGAGAGACTATTTTCGCTGAGTCTCAAGCCCGGCAGCCCACCGACTACTTTTTCAAAGTGAACCATCATCAAGGTTATCGCCAGAACCAGCACTAAGATGCCCTTGACCGCAGATGAGCCCATCCCTAATAAAGACGGGCTACCCGCAAAAAGAATATCGCTCGACTCATCCTCTTTCTGAGACGATTCTTGCGAATCCTGCCCGGTATTAGTCTGCAAGGCCTTTGCCTTATCGCTGTTGAGGTATTCTCCACAGAACCGGCACTTAATGGCACGGGCCTGAATCGTCTCTGCACAGAACGGACACTGCTTTGTCTGAATATCTGCATCGGTCATACCCTTTATATCGGACATTCGCCGCCAATTTGACCAGTATGGTTTGCACAATAACTTGTCATTCCCTACCATCCTGTTTGCATAAAACATACGCTTTATGACTGTGGAGCCCCACGGCTTTACAGCCTTGGCACCTCCACATCCTTCGGCGAAACCCGCCGAAGCATATCCGCCTTCGCCAAGGCTTCAGCGGATTACTCTTTTCACATTCATCCACCCCTAAGGGGTGGCTTTCTGCGAAGGCGGGTAAATAACGATAGATAGAACATTTAGTGGATCCTCTGAGAAACAATCATAATCCAAGCTCTAAAAAGAACTTACGAACACTACCTATGCACCTTGTATAAAAATCTCGGAAAAAAATGTAAAGTATACTTGACATAGAGTAATCTATACATTACATTAAGTCTGGTATAGCATACATCGAAGTGCAGGAAGTTTGGAAAGGAGCAGTTATGAACAGGCAACAGAAGATAGCGTGGCTAATGGTAATCAGTATCTCGACAGCGGTGGTTTTGTCAGCAACAGCGGTGGCCATTTTGTACTACATATTCGGAATTCCGAAGGTCGCTGCTGCCGGGCTTGGATTTTTGGGTATCGCAGGCATCGGCGGATTGGGGCCGCTCATATTCAAGAAAGACAAAGGCCCGGTTATGTGCGACGAACGCGACAGACTAATCAACAGCCGGGCAGCTCTGGCAAGCTTTTCTGCGTCCTACTTGGTAGTAGGCCTTACATGTATGGTGCCGTTCTTTGTCCTTGGGCCCAACAGCTCAGTATCCATTACCTGGCTGCCATTTATTTTTGGGTCCGCTGGTTTGACAGTGTTCTTTGTACACTCAGTAGCTATCCTAATTCAGTACGGCCAGGCAAGAGAAGGAGGAAAATCATGAATAGATTCCAAAAAGTAGCGTGGTTTACGTTAGTAATGCTGACACTGGCTACTATATTGAGTCTATCAGCATTCAGTGTGGCGTACTTTATCTTCGGGTTTCCAGCCAAACGAGCGATATGCGGCTTAGGATTCACGTTCACTATCATCGGGGGTTTCAGCGGCCTAGCCCCTCTAATTTTCAAAAGAGACAAGGATAAAGTGAAACTGGATGAGCGAGACCTGATTATCAGACGAAAGGCGACTCTGGTGGCGTATTGGATGTCTTGGACTTTGTTTACACTGGCGGCAACGATTACATGGTTTATCATGGGGCCGGACGGAACCATCTCAGTAAACTATCTCCCGTGGATGGGAGTCGGCGGGATATTCATTATCGTGCTGGTTCAATCGATAGTGATTCTCGAAGAATACGGCTGGGGGGACAAAGATGAACAATGACCGCATCAGCAATCAGATCCGCCGGCTTCGATTTGAGCACGGCGAGATGACTCAACAACAGTTAGCTGATTTAGTAGGCGTAACTCGCCAGACTATAATCGCCATCGAGGCTGGCAAATACGCACCTTCACTGCCGTTGGCGTTCAGGATAGCCAAGGTTTTCGCCGTGCCTGTCGAGGGTGTGTTTCAATATGAAGACCAGCGGACTTGATCTCTGCATTTCGCATCTTGTATCTCGTGAAGCTCATATCCTCACGTGCGGCGTGTAACTGGCAGATGCGTACAAGCGTATATGAGTAGATGAGAAATGAATCATGTGGCGTGCGGTCTATTGGAAACCTGGGATTGCTTTGTCGGTCGCAACCTTTACCGAGATACATTCGCCCCGTTTCTTGTCTGCGACTTTAAGCGGTTGATGTGGGAAGACGGCACTGTCCACGAGCAGCTCGTGAACGCCTCAAAATGAGTGAGGCGCCCCGGGATTAAGGATTTGTTGGCGTCTTAATCCACAGATTAGTTTGCGTGGCGCAGCCCGGCCTTGGCAATGCCGACCAGAGACCTCAGCGCAGCATTCACCGATCGTTCATCCGGAAAATACTTGGCAACATCCGGGGAGAGAAGGACCAAGTTCGTTCCCTGTTGAAACCGCCTGGCATACTTGCCTCGTACACCACCTTTGAGTCTGGAGAGGTCGTATTCCGGCCGCAAATCGTCAGCCATTTTTTTGTTATTTGCCTTCTTCATAATATCTTCGTTCCTGCCGTGTCGCTTTTCTTGCACTGATGATCCGAATTTGATCTCCGCGGTCTGTGTGCGCGACCATAAGCACCTTGCCAGATCGCGACGTTCCCACAGTGATAAACCGGTATTCCCTTACTGAATGATCAGGGTCGTGATATGTAATCGAGAGGGTATCACCAAGAACCAAGGCAGCCTCTTGAAATGACACGCCATGCTTCTTCAGGTTGCTGTCGGCCTTCTGCGTATCCCATTCTAATTCCATGGGATTACTCTACCAGATTTGCCTTTCTAAAGCAATTGACATTCCTTTGTCCACTTCTGGCTAACGCTGCGGAAGCCTCGCAGCGGGTTCCGTGTCCGTTGGATTTTATTGTTCGACTCTCTTTGATCTGAAATGTCTTCCGAACCATGAAAGATCCCTGGTTTTAGGTGACATCTTTCGGTTGTAAATGTCTTTGTATTTAACTGTCACGTTGAGTGACGACAAGGCCCTTCGGGTGCTATCCCGTGCTTCTCTGAAGTGTTTGTTATTCTCATCGCCTTGGAGCTGTAGGAGGACAACTTCTTCACCCGGAGGAATGCAAAGGCCGTCAAGGTTTTCGTAAAACGTTGACCAGTACACACCAGCAGGTAGGGATGGCATCCAAGAAATGAGGTCATCTTTCTCCTTCATACCATCCGTTGCCCTGAATGTCTCTATAAGAAGGGGACCAACGCCAGCATTTTTTACTTTTACGGCGATGTTGTCCTCGTAGTCACTGATTGGGATAGAGGCAATGGGGGTAACAGAAAGAAAATTGTGCCTTCGCTGTAGACGCAGGGTCCAAATCGTTAAAATGATCGACAGGAATGAAACAAAAAGTGCACAAATAGCTGAGATCGCGTTAATCTGGTCTGGATGCTCTTGAATAATGTTCTTGATTATCTCAATCATAATCTTATCTGTCGAACTATGTATTATTTGGTTTCCGCATAAGACCCTTTGGTCCACAGCGGAAGCAGCCCGCGACTGGTTCTGAAACCACTACCCCCGTATTGGCTGGTTTGTGCATTATCCGCATTCGGATACCTTTCGCATGCCGGTAACAAGATAGTACAGCCCTTCCGGCAAGTCAATCCAGCCTGCAGAAGATTCTTGGAGAATTGGAGTTCCGCCGAGCGCGGTGTTAGGCGTCATGGCTAATCTTGTCTCTTTGCCGTCTGAATGAACAAAAGAAATAGAGGCCGAATATACCTGCGATGGTCGCCAACTGCAAAAAAAGAAATGCGCCGCTGAAAAACAGGAAAGCGTGAAAGACGAACCCCAATAGACCAGCCGCCACCGGAAACAGAACGCGGCGGTCCAAGGGAACGTGTGACCGGAGATATAGATAAAGGAGCGTGAGAATGAGCGAATCAAACGCCGCCAAACCCACAACAAGCCAAGAATGTGTATTCATACTCGTGACGCCTAACCACGTATTATCTGGTTTCCTGATAAGACCCCTTGTTCAACCGGTTGTCAGCCAATGCTACTCCGCGAAGGTCCGCCTATGGCGGAACTCTGCCACCCGGTAAGTACCGGCTATGCGAACTCCTGCAAAAGCGAGAGCAGCTTGCGGTCGAGCTTGTGGCCGTTGAAGTCCTCATAGGCAACGTCACTTCTGCCTGAGTCGATGATGCCGAACGAGCCGCGGAAGTTCCATAGCGCAAGGCCGATGCCGTGGCCGGTGAGTATCTCCAGGACGTCTCGCAGCCAGACCAGCACAACGTTGTGGGGGGTCCTGTTAAATGCGCCGCCTTCGCCACAGTGCACGCCCACGCCTTGTTTGGCCAGGTCGGCCCACTTACGATACTGCTCTTCCATGCGCTTGCGGTCCCAGCCGTTGCCGGGCCACGCCGGCTCAGGAAAGTTCTCGCTGTTTACCCAGGATGCCTTGTAGTGACTGATAAACATCGGCTGATAAGCCCGACAACTCTGGGCGATTCCGAGGTTGATCAACTCCGGCAGCGGCTCATTAGCCCAGTTAATACCATCGGCGATAACGAGGCGGCTGGGGCTCACATCGCGGATGGCTGCGACGGCAGCTCGCACAACCCGCTCATGGTCGGCCCGGCTCATGCGTTCGCTTTCACCCGCAGGCTCATTTATCAGATTGAAGCTCAACTTATCCCGAGAGATTCCCCGGTAGCGCTGAGCCATCGCCTGCCATTGGAAGCAGAATGCGTCAAGGGCCTGTTGGTCCTTCCAGAGATTAAACGGCTCTTTGAACTCCTGGTTGACCGAGTAGCCTGGGCCGCGGTGGAAGTTGAGGCACACATGCAGGCCGTATTTGCCTCCAAGCTCGATTGCACGGTCGAGCTTTTCGAGCATAGGTTCGCGGAGCTTGAAGTCATCGTTGTCTTCAATCCATATCCGATGGCACGCGGGAATCCTTATAAAATTGAAGCCCAGGTCGCGAATCCATTTGAAGTCATCCTCCTGAAAATCTCCCCTACTTCGCATTGTAAACATATCAAGCAGGTTGAACCCGCGCCAGCGGGGTATCGCTGTTTGAGCCTTGGATTGGGCCGTTTCCTTTTGTGCATACGCAGGCAGGACTATCGCGGCTGAGCCAACGGCAGCCTTTTTTAGAAACTCGCGGCGGTTATTTGTCATTTGCAGTTCCTCCATTTTCGTCACCTAAGCGAACGAATACTATTTTCGGCGGTATCGGTCAACCTGAAAAAACAACTTGACCGGTATCTCTGTGAAAGGTACAGTATAACACTAAAATAGCGTGAACTTGCATATTTAATCAAGCTCTTTCTCGGTCCAGGCTTTTGAAAGGAGCCACAAATGCGCCACAGAACACTTCTCGCACTATCCATCGTATTCACGTTTGCCCCGCTTCTTTGTGCCGACCAGGTTTTCCTCAAAAATGGCGACCGTCTTACCGGTAAAATAGTCAAACTCACCGACGGCAAGATGACTTTCAACTCCGACCTCGCGGGCCAGATCTCCATTGACCTAAAGAACATTCAGACGTTTAGCGCCGACTCGTCTATTAAGGTCGTACTCAAGGACGGCACTGCATTCGACCGAAAGATAGCCGCCGGCGAATCAAACCAGTTTGCCATTGAATCAACCGATATACTTACGCCCCAGAGCTTCAAGGTTGCCGACATTGCCGCCATAAATCCTCCCCCAAAGCCGGAACCTAAGTGGACCGGCAGTATCTCAGGCGGGCTTACATCCACACACGGCAACACGAAAGCAGATGCCGCCAACGCCAGTATAAATCTAACCAAGCGTTCCGACAAGGACCGCATACAGGTTGGCGTGGACTACGCCAATGGCCGGCAGGAAGATCCCGACACGGGCATAAGTAAAACCACCGAAGACTGGTGGCGGTCAAAAGCCAAGTACGACTATTTCTTTTCCAGGAAAAAGTATGCCTACATGGACGGCCGATACGAAAAAGACAGCATCGCTCAGCTTGACCGCAGGATGGTGATCGGCGGTGGTGTCGGCTATCAGTGGATCGAGTCCGATACCACCAAGTTTTCGACCGAAGTTGGTCTTGCCTCGCTGTATGAGTCGTTTGAAAATCCAGCAAATAGTAATAGTGCAATATCCGCCCAGGCAGGCTACAGCTTCCAACACCAGCTAACACCGGCCGTGAAGTTTATTCATGACCTGACCTACTACCCGAGCTTGGAGAATTTTTCGGATTACTACCTCACATCGACCGGCGAATTGCGAATGCGTTTCACTGAGCGGATGTTCGCAAATTTCAAAGCCATTTTAGGCTACGACGCGACACCCGCCCGGGACAAAGGTAATACCGATGTGAAGTATCTGCTGGGCGTAGGCTTCGAGTTCTGACAAAATCTGTGCGGTGATCGACATCGGCAGGCAAAACCTGCATCCACATCCGCCCTACTTTGTATTTGTCAGTAGGTATTGCGGGCTTTGCGCCACCCTTATTTTCAATTCCCCGGTCTGCGAGGAAACATTAGCCTTATTGCCTAACATGTCGACCAGAGTACCCCCGCTGGTCTTAAGCGGCAATGTCACCTCGTGCTCCTCGCCGGTCGTCCAAAGAGCTATCGCCTCAGCGTTATCTTTGACCAGCTTGAAGGCGTAATCCTTGTCGCTACCAAGGTCGATTCGCTCCTTCATTCGGTAACCGGCCAGTGTTATCGTCAGTGTCTTGGCAGCGAGATATGCGGCTTTGGGCTTGAGGTCATGGCTCATTGTGCCGAAATGGTGCTCCCTTTCATTAGGGTCGGTGCCGTCATCCTTCCAGTCGTACCATATACTGACCGGAACATTCTGGTAAAGGTTTATCAAAAACATCCGCACAAGGTACTGCCCCTGCTGTCGCTCTGAAAGCCGGCTCTTATCCCAGTTAATCTGCGAATACCCCCACTCACCTGATATAATAGGAATCTCTTTACCCTGCGCGGCTAGGCCCCAAGGCGAGTAACGCTTTATCATCTCTCGCAACTTGTCATAATCCCTCATGACGGTCTCAGGTGCCTGCGGCCGATATGGGTGCACAGTTAGAGCGTCAATCCAATGCCGTAAGGCATCCCCAAGCGGATTAAGTAAACCTTTCTTAAAGCACTCCTCAAGCCAGCCGAACGGTATCGTCGATGTAGCCGGGGCGACCACTAACCCGCTTGGGTCGGCCTGCCTAATTCCCGGTGCAGCCGCTTCGACCAGCTTGCAGTAATCTTCCGCACTTGGCTGCGGAGTCCAGAACTGCTTTATGTTCGGCTCGTTCCAGATTTCCCATAAGATGTTCTTGCCCGCATACCTCTTCGCGGCTGCCTCAGCAAAAGCTGCGAAAGCCTTGCGGCCCTGCTCTGTGCGAACTGAACTATCCGCTTCATAAAGCCGGTTGCTGTAATCAAGAATGTAGATAATACGGATGCCGCGTTTTTCACAACCGGCTGTCAGAGCATCGTAACCTGTCTTCTCAAAATCATAGATGCCTTTTTGGCGCTCGATACCCGACCACGACAGGTCCATGCGGATAAACCTAAATCCTCCTTCAGCAATCAAGTCGAGGTCCCTCGGCTCTTCGGTGAAGTGAATATTGACCCCAAATCCATTAGGAACCGTAAGTTCCGGTCCGGCATGGACGGACCTTACCGCCGAAGCGCATGCCGCGGAACACAACAGCAACACAGCAGCACAAATACATCCGAGCGTTCTCATTATTTGCACTCCTAATTGTTCGTAGGGATTCTTATATCTTCTGAGCCAACCGATTATGTGATGAATTTAAGGCGATGTCAATTATGAACACCGGCCGTTGACTTGGCCGCAACAAACTACTAAACTATTGCTTCGGGTTGGTAATTTGACCGTATCTTCACAAATATAAGGATAGCCAACGATAAAGGATTTGCTTGCCAAGACCATGTCTAAAACAGCCTCCCAAATAGATAACTGCGCACCTTTCGACAAAAAAGACAACTGCGGCCTGTTCGGCATATTCGGCGACCCTGAAGCCGTGCATAAGACTTACTTCGGCCTGCACAGCCTCCAGCACAGGGGCCAGGAATCGGCCGGTATAGCCTCCAGCAACGGCGAGGTAATCCAGTGCTACAAGAATATAGGCACCGTAAGGAGGGTCTTCCGCAGCGGATCAGGGATATTGGAGGGCTTAACCAACCCCATAGCCATCGGCCACGTCAGGTACTCTACCGCCGGCGCATCAAGCTTTATCAATAGCCAGCCGTTTGTCGCCGAGTATTCCCGCGGCCAAGTCGCGGTCGCCCACAACGGCAACCTGATAAACGCCGCCCTATTAAGGGATGAATACGAAGCTTACGGTAGTATCTTCAAATCCACCTGTGATACCGAGATAATTATTCACCTGCTCGCCAAACCAAGCCACCAGAATAAACCAGACCCCCTCGCCCACGTGCTAAACCATCTGCAGGGGGCATACTGCCTGATCTTTCTGTTCGCCGACCGTATCGAAGCCGCCCGCGACCCATACGGCATAAGACCACTGTGCCTGGGCCAAACCGAAAAAGGCTGCTACGTCGTCGCCAGCGAAACCTGCGCCTTCGATTCCATAGGAGTAAAGTTCATCCGCGAAATTGAACCGGGTGAAATCGTCACCATTGACAAAGACGGACTCCATAGCAGGTTCTTCATCCCACAGGGTGACATCACGCCCGCCCACTGCATCTTCGAGCATATCTACTTCGCAAAGCAAAACTCGTTCATATTCGGTGAGAACGTCCACGAGTTTAGAAAAAAGCTCGGAGGACGCCTCGCAATAGAACAACCCGCCAAGGCGGATATCGTCATCCCCGTACCCGATTCTGGAACATCAGCGGCGCTTGGTTACGCCGAGCATAGCAAAATACCCTTTGATATGGGCATGGTCCGCAGCCATTATGTGGGTAGAACATTCATATCGCCCGACCAGAAACTAAGGGAATTGGAAGTACGTCTCAAACTACAGGTCGTCAAAGAGGTCGTCCGCGGCAAACGCGTCGTGGTTGTTGACGATTCCATCGTCCGTGGCACAACAACTCGCGGCAAGATAAGGGCGATTCGCCAGGCCGGCGCCAAAGAAATCCACATGCGGGTCAGTTGTCCGCCGATTCGCTTCCCCTGCTACTACGGCGTGGATTTCCCAACTAAAGAAGAGCTTTTGGCAAACGAGCGAACCCTCGAACAGATCAAAGAATTCCTTGAGGTTGACAGCGTCGGCTACATGTCACTCGAAGGCCTACTCTCTTGCGCGAAGTTTCCCACCGACCACTACTGCACCGCCTGCTGGTCGGGCAAGTACAGGATTCCTGTTGACATCAGCCTCAATAAATTCTCAATGGAAAGATACCAGATGTATATGTTCAACGAGTTCGAATAGAAATCAAAAATCTAACGTCAAAATGCAAAATGACAAAGCGAAAATTGAAAATGAAAGCTGGAAGCAATCATATATCCTTACATCTTGATATGTATTTTTGCTTTTTGAACTTTGATTTTTAATATCTCGTGGAATCTTCGCTTCAGAATTATGGCCAAATATATTACTTATGAGCAGTCCGGCGTCAGCATAGACGCCAACGACGTGATGATTGACCAGATATACGCGAGCCTCGCCAGCACGTTCGGTCCGAGGGTCATCGAACTACCAGGCGGATTCGCGGGTCTGTTTAGTCTCGACTACGATGAGAAACTCTTCAAGAAAAACTACAGAAATCCCATCCTCGTTGCCTGCACCGATGGCGTGGGTAGCAAGGTGCAGTTGGCCGCAGAGGCAAAAAAGTTCGATACGGTCGGCATCGACCTTGTCGCGATGAACGTCAATGATATGCTGGTGGTCGGCGCTGAGCCTTTATTCTTCCTTGATTACCTGGCCGTCCATAAACTCGAACCCGCACTCATAGTCGATTTGGTAAAAGGAATTGCTGCCGGCTGCCGAATCGCCGACTGCGCCCTCATAGGCGGCGAAACCGCCGAAATGCCCGACACTTACCGTGAGGGTGACCTTGATATGGCGGGCTTCGCCGTCGGTGTAGTCGAACGCAAAAAAGTCATCACCGGTAAAACCGCGCGGGTTGGAGATGTAATTTTGGGCCTGGCCTCAAGCGGCATACACAGCAACGGTTACGCCCTTGTCCGCAACGTATGTTTCAAAAGTAACTCTTACAAAATGACCGATGTCCTCGATGAGCTTGATGGAGCCGTGCTTGGAGACGTACTGCTGGAGCCGACGCGAATCTATGTTCGACCGATTGTGAAATTGCTCTCCCAGTACAAAGTCAAACAGGTTATCCACGGCATGGCGCACATTACCGGCGCCGGCCTGGACGGAAACATCCCTCGCGTGATCCCACCGGACTGCAACGCCGTCATCAAAAAATCCAGCTGGCCCATCCCGAAGATATTTACGTTCATCCAGGACAAGGGGCCTGTTGAAGAAGCTGAGATGTTCCGCGTTTTAAACATGGGCATCGGTTATGTGTTAGTTGTAGCCGAGGATTTCGCGGATTCGATAGCCAGAAAGCTAACACGCCTCGGTGAAAAAGTCTACAAAATCGGTAAAGTTACTCCCGGCTCTGGCAAAGTCGTGCTCAAGTAGTCGTCCGAGCGAAATAGTAACCCAGATAAACATTTTCCGCATTCACGGTACTAACTAAATGAACCGCCGACATACCCGGTGGGTAATAAACACGGCTAAAAACTTAAATACCACTATTTTAGCAGCAATCGTCTATGCTGCTTTTGCAGTGTATCTCTATCGACCTTACTTCAATACCCTCACCAGTTGGCGTTGGCTGTTACCTATTAACTTGTGGGCGGCGGCTTTCGGTTGCTACGTGTTGAGTCTTCGCTGGGTGGGGGCTTTTCCAGCTTCGCTCTTCGCAGGGGCGGTCTATGGTTTTGGACCATTCATGCTCAACCTAAGCAAGTTTCATCCTGTCGCAACGAGCCTGGCCGCAAGCATACCCTGGCTATTCTGCCCAGCCGCTTTTTTTGGTAAGAACCGCCGGAACTGGATAAGTATCCCCCTATCCGTACTGCCTTTTCTGGTGATAGTACTCTTCTTTCAAGTAGCCGCACAGTATAGATTATTTGCCGTGCCCGTTCACATCGGGCCGAATCCTCGAGACCTGTTTGGCATAATAGCGCCGGCGGTAATGGCCGACCGCGCAGTCGTGTTGGCCGCCTTCTATCATGTGCCGATAGCCGCACTTACAATGGGTCTTGCGATGGTGCTGGCGGCTCGCCGCGCCGGCCCGCTGACCATTGCCACCCTTGGCGTAATCCTGTCGCTTTGCCCCTCTTTTGCTCAGGTAAGTCCCATTATGTGGCTGAGCGTTCCGATGGTATGCGGCTCGGTTTTGATAGGGGCAGGAATGCAGGGATTGGCCTGTGCAGGCTTTTCAGATAGAAAATGGGTATTATTAGCCGGAATTGTCGCCGGTGCTCTGGCAGTCCTCACGCTCCTGCCGGCAGCCGGATATTTCCAGACCTTTCTCGGCTGTGACTCCTCCGATGCGATACTCCTTACCCAGGCGGGAAAAACTTATATTCTCGCTGCAATCACAATGGCAGCTATTTTCTTTATGGTAAGAGCAAAGTTGAGGCTATCCACTGCACGATGGATTATTCTTTGCTTGGCAATGGCCGTTGATATATTTTTTACCGCAAGGTTCATCGTTGACAAAATCCTATAAACAACGAACTTCGAGTAGTGAACGAGCCGTCCATGTCCAGACATTTGCGTCACGTCGTATCATTCAGCCCAGCAGTGCGATTATCAAGCACTGACAGTACGCATTTGTTGTTGCTTCTCGCGTCTTCTAAAATACAATACCCCCACGCTGAGCAACAGAAATGTGGTTGGTTCTGGGATAAACTTCTGAACACGGTGATTGTCCCCATCAGAAACATACACGTAACCCGATGAGTCCACAGCAATACCGTATGGATTAGTAAATTGGCCTTCGCCGCTACCTCTAATACCCCATTCGGTGAGAATAGTTCCATCAGCCGCAAACTTCTGAACCTTGTACGTACTGCTGTCATCATTGTTGGTAATGTAAACACAGCCGAACTGGTCTATATTCACATCGTAGGCTATTTTATAGTAATCCCGTGCGTCTATTAAGGCTCCCTCGCTGGAGAACATCTTTACCTTCTGGCTATACAGATCAGTAACATACACAGCCCCTTCAGAGTCAACTGCTATACCGTTTGGATATTCAGCGACTCCCCACCCAGTAATATATGTGCCGTCGCTCGTGTACTTATTTACGCTATTGCCGAAGTGACTGGACACATATACATAGCCGGATGCGTCCACAGCGATACCGTATGGACTATCTGCACCCCACATAGTGACAAATGTGCCGTTATCTGTAAACTTCTGGATGCGGCTGTTGCCGTAGTCTGTAACGTAAACGTATCCTGCCCGATCAACCGCAATGTGAGTCGGCCGCTGGAACTGACCCCTGTCATTTCCTTCGCTACCCCACTGGGAAATGTAGGCCCCATTACTCGTAAATTTTTGAATACGGTGGTTATAGAAATCAGAAACGTAAACATACCCTTTTGAGTCAATGGCAATGCCGTATGCCACGTTAAATTCACCTGAGCCTGTGCCGTAACTGCCCCATGATGTGACAAACTTGTAACTGCCGGAAGATTGGGGCACGACTAAAACAGCGTAGGTATAGTGCGTAAGTACAAGCAAATGTGCGAATACTAATAGAAAAGAGGTTCTCTTTAACATCTCATTTGCCTTTCTGTATCTCAGTCATGTTCTAAATGGCTTATATGCAGAAACGGTCCCCTATTCTTTACCTGCCTTGGGTTGCTTCGTGCGTCGTCTAAAGCACAACATGCCGAGGCCAAGTAATCCAATCGTCGCAGGCTCAGGAACTAAAAGGAACGCGTGTTCGGCACCATTAGGATTAACACCCTGTCCGACTATCCACCCCCGGTCGTTTATTGAATAAGCATATCCAAGGTACCAGCCGCTGCCAGGTGTTATCAGAGTGTTAAGGTCGATGTTTTTGCCGCCGCCTGTTGAATCGAAAAGTGTCCCTCTCATATAGCCGCTGCTATCCTCCGCCAATCCAACAATTTGTCCCTTGCTATTGATTGAATAGGCCCAACTATGACTGCCTCCGAGTGTTCCGAGGTCTGTGTTATTGCCGCTGCCGCTTGGATCAAACAAGACGGCGTGGATAGTATTTAAATCGGTGATGTTCGCCCAGCCAACTATCTGGCCATTGTCATTTATCGAAGTGGCTTGACTTGCGTCGCCGGCAAGAAGACCGAGGTCTATATTGTTCCCATTGCCTGTCGGGTCGAACAAAGTCGCGTGTTGGAAGGGGGTACCAAGAGGACTTGCACTGCCTACGATTTGCCCCTTGTTGTTGATTGAATAGGCCCAACTGTGATAGCCTCCAAGTGTTCCCAGGTCTATATTACTCCCACCACCTGACCCATCAAACAAAGTCGCATGACGGGCACTCCCATCTACGACCTGCACCACACTCCCACCTGCGACCTGTCCCATATCGTTGATCGACTCGGCATTACCCTCATAACCGCTGAGTACCACATTGTTGCCCTTTCCACTTGGGTCAAACAAAGTCGTTCGTGGACTACCTGAGTTCTTAGATGTACCACCAACGATTTGTCCTTTGTTGTTGATTGATGCGGCCCAGCTCAAATAGTCTAACGGGTCGAGTTCTGTATTATTGCCGCTGCCGGATGCGTCAAACAAAGTCGCACGGGGGGAACCGTAACTGGGCTCCGCCACACCCACGATTTGTCCCATGTTATTGATTGAGGTGGCCTTGCTCCAGCCGCCCCCCAGCGTACCAAGGTCTATCACCCTGTAAACGATGTTAGTGCCAGCATGTATGACGACAGCATCGGCACGAACCGACAGAAACAAAGCGACTACGAATAGCCATAAATAAGCATTTCTTTTCATCTGTCCTCTCCTCACTAAATAGATACTACAACCCCAAAAGTTCAGCTTGCGCTGCAAACACAGAAAATATTGCTAGCGCTCTGAACGAACCTTACGTGGTGGAATCCTCTCTTCGAGACCACCCCCATTTTGCGACCTTATTATAGTGTCATTATCATCAAATGTCAAGAAAAAAGACCAATTAACATATAGAAAGGAGCGTCAAAAAATACTTGCGGGCTGACAATAGTCATTTTGCACGGCTTATCGGTCGTTCACCTGGCGGGTCATTGAAGGGAAACCTGCCCGCCGGCAACACAAAATAGCGATATACAATATACGCAATACGCCCTACGAGAATGTCTCCCGCTCCACCTGCCCAAGATAAAATCGGCCGTCATTGCGCATGAAACCGACAATCGCATCAAGCTGCTGGTCGATAAACCTCGCATCATTTGAAACGACCGCTATACCGATAACTGCGACTGTTTTACTATCCTGATGGTCAACCTCCGAAATCGAAATATTGAACCTGCTTTGGAGCCTGCCGATAAGTCCCTTAATAATGCTCCGCTTTTCCTTAAGCGAGCCTATCCCCTGCATATAAATTTGCGCCGTCATCACACCGACAAGCATTTTCCCGCTCCTAAATTTGAAATCCTCGCCGCTACACGGCCCTCGGCACATAAAAAAACCGCGAGCAGCAAACCATCCACATATTAAACCGCCCCCATAGCACGGTCAATAAAATCACATAAAGTCCTCAAGCCGTTAGTTCAAAAAGTTATTACATGAAGGGCCTTGCAGATTTGGTAACAAGACTATTGCATGTTTCTCCAATCCGGGGTATATTCAAGCCCCGCGTTTGTTAAAATCTACGGTTATTAACCTATGTTGAAAGGGGTACAAGCTATGACAGTTAAAAGGTGTTTTGTTGTTTCATTATTATTGGCGGTTATCCTTGCAGGCTGCGAAACAAAGCATGAAACAGGAACTATCAGCAAGCCTACCGCACGACTGACGGCTCTTAAGCTCCAGGATGTCAAGCCCGACTCCGCCACTTTGTTATTCGACATGGAAGTTGATAACCCTTATCCGGAAAGTTTGCCTCTGACGACTATGACCTACAGCCTTACCAGCGGCGCCAATACATACATCTCATCTGCTGCTGATCTTAAGGCCAGTGTGTCGGCCAAAAGCAAAGAAATCGTCTCTCTGCCGGCCAAAGTCGACTATCTGGATATGATAAAGACACTTAATGGGAAGCCCGGCTCCAAAATGCCGTATAAGGCGGAGGTGCGCCTGGCCGTCAATACTCCAAGCTCCGGTTTGGTCAAGCTTCTCGGGAACCTGGAGGGCGAGCTGGCTCTGCCGGATGTCAAGCAGGCGCCTGAGCCGGTGGTCGAAACTCGTACTCCCGATGTCATATTTGTCCCTACGCCTCAGGAAGTTGTTGAAAAGATGCTCGAGTTAGCCAAGGTCACCAAAGACGACTTAGTCTATGACCTCGGCTGCGGCGACGGTAGAATTGTGGTTACTGCAGCCCAAAAATACGGCTGTAAGGCCTTCGGTTTTGATATCGATCCGCAGCGAATCAAGGAATCCCTCGAAAATGTTGCCAAGAACAACGTCGGAGACCTCGTTACAATCGAGCAGAAAGACATCTTTACTCTCGACCTAAGCAAGGTGAACGTTGTCACGTTGTACCTGCTTCCGAGCCTGAATGTCAAGCTGATACCGCAACTGGATAAACTCCCGCCAGGCTCACGGATTGTTTCGCACGATTTTGACATGGAAGGCGTCCAGCCCGACCAAGTTGTTCAGGTCACTACGGACGGCAATAGCTACGGTCATACGGTCTATCTGTGGACCACACCGCTCAAGAAGATAAAGCAAGGTGAAACCGCCGGCCAGTAAGGTCTTTCCGCTGAGGTGTTCTTTGCCACGGGATTGATATGGGTAGAACAGACAACAAACGAAACAAATGGGCGAGGATGGGATTTAAGCATATCGCCACTAAGGGCAATATAACAGCCAGAAAAGGCAGGCGGTCCAATTCAAAATTGGATAGAAGAGGCATGAAATAGATCGTCGGTGGGTTAACAGCAAGTCAACCCACCGGCCCGAATCCGCAAAATGAAGTGGTGGATTCTTGCTATGCCCCACCACCAAGGATCAGGTGCCGGTCACTGAGAAACAAGCACTTACTGTCATAAGTGCCATGGGCTTCGCATGGGGCGAGAAAGCATGTGATTGGCCTGCTCATCTGAAATGAAGCGTTCAGCGTGACCATCCCATGTCAACTTACGGCCCAGTAGCAGAGCTATGTTGCCGATGTGGCAAAATGTCGCGGTCTTGTGCCCGGCTTCAACTGGTGCAACCGGATCCTGCCTACTTTTGATTGCACGAATAAAATCAAGGTGGTGACCGGGGCTTTTGTACAAGTGGGTCTCGTCCGGTCCGATCACCGACCGTAAGATAGATTCCGGCTCTGCCTCAAGCTTTGCGCCGTGTATGTGCACAAATATCCAGCCTTCGGTGCCCTCGAATCGGATGCCGCGAGGCTCTTCGCTGGTCAGTGTCCACTCGATACCGCCTGCGTAACGATAGTTGATAGTAAAGGCGGTCGCAGTATTCCAAAGTCCATTTGTCGGAAATTCGCCTTTTCCTTCGATCTCAACCGGGTCTTTCAAGAACGGCTCCGCTCCCCACATTGCAATATCGTTTACGTGTGCCCCGCGGTCGGTAAGCTCGCCGTCCGAGTAATCGAGATTCCAGCGGAAGCTGCCGTGGCAGCGTTGTCTCGTATACGGTTCCCAGGGCGCCGGCCCCAGCCACATGTCGTAGTCGAATCCCTCCGGCACCGGCATTGTCGCCTGCGGCCCAGTTCGCATATTAGCAGCAGGCAGATTGGTGCGAATCTTCTTAAGCTCGCCGATCCTCCTGTTGCGAACTAACTCGCACGCGAAGCGTCCCGGCCCGGACCTCTCCTGGCTGCCGGTCTGTAGGATCCGACCGTATCGCCGAACGGCTTTCACAAGCGCCCGGCCCTCGGCGACATTGTGCACCAGCGGCTTTTCGCAGTATATATCCTTACCTGCCTCAGCCGCCATGATGCTGTTTAGCCCGTGCCAGTGGTCGGGCGTAGAGACGCAGACTGCATCAATATCGTCCCGTGCAAGTAGCTCACGAAAATCGTTGTACAGGGAGCAATTCCTTATACCATATTTATTTGCCAGCAGCTCCTGTGCTTTCTTTCGGCGACCGGCATCACAGTCGCATATCGCCACAATCTGGACTTCCCCTGTCGCAATAAATCCTTGCATGTCGTCGCTGCCTCTGCCCCCCGCTCCTATGCAGCCCACCGTAATGCGTTCACTCGGCGCAATTTTCCCCTCTTTGCCGAGAGCCGTTGCACGAACAATCTGCGGAAGGACCAATGTGCCTATAGCAGCGTTGCCTGCGTTCGTGATAAACCGTCGCCTTGTAATGGTTGTGTCTTTCATAATCCGATCCCCTTCACATTTGATCGTCGTACATCGCCCGCCGAACCCGACTTCGCACTTCTTCCTGTCTATTCTTTGCCGGATGTGTTAAAGCCGTTCCAGCGTCCAAACCCGTCGCCCACCCATTATCAACGTGAGCCTGATTATATCACCACGTGGCCTACAGACTAAGGTAAATCACACTCGGCCCTGCTGGGGGTACATGAACTCAGGCACTCGCTGGATTTTGCCCCGGCTATCCACGCAGGCAAGAATGCTCCAACCTTCCGCGATTAACAATCCATCCTGACATCTGGTCAGTCTATAGCTATGCTCTACCTTGGCGGGGCTGACGTTCGTGTATGTTGTTTCAAGCTGTAACTTATCGTCATACTCAGCAGGTCTGCGATATTTGATATGCAACTCAGCGACGACAAAGAATACACCCGCCGCCTCAAGGTCTCTGTACGCTATGCCGTTGGCACGCAGCAGTTCCGTTCGGCCCATCTCAAACCAAACCGGATAAACGCTGTGGTGAACCACGCCGCCCTTGTCTGTCTCAGCGTAACGCGGCACGATGGTTATTGTGTGCTTTTGGATAACTGTTCGTTTCGGAAGTTCCATTTTCGCCGACTAAAATACCACAAATCCCAGCGTATGCAACAACCGGCCAAGCCGGCAGACCGCACCCACTTCGCCCAACATGGCTCCTGAGTACAATCCCGACTGCAATTTGGCCATTATTTTCTATATCGTAAGTCGCAATAAATATGCAGATTCCATCTGTTTGTTTTGCCATAGACCCATACATAGCGCGCGGTATAATCTCACGGGTATAGTTACGTATGATTGAGTGGATGAGTACAGGGGTCATGCGTGGAAAGGAATAGACGATGATGAAGGTTAGCAGAGTATTATGGACGTTCGCAGCGGTATTGGTGGTTATCGCTGTTGTCTCAATAGGAGTTCCCTCGACGAGGGATATATCCGAATCCGACAAGGCGGCCAAACAAACCGAGGCAGTAAAGAAATTCGAAGAAGACATAATTAAAACGAAGACCATCGACCTGAAGATTACATTCATCGGCCATGGTACCATAATGTTTGTCTATCAGGATAAAAACGTTCATGTTGATCCAGTGAGCAGGTCAGCGGATTATTCCAAGATGCCTAAAGCTAACATCATTTTACTAACCCACGAGCATGGCGATCACCTTGACCCGAAGGCAATAAGTATGATCCAGACAGAGCAAACCAAACTCCTGCTGACAAAGGCATGCGCCGAGAAGGTCACCGGTGGTTCTGTCATGAAAAACGGCGATGTGCTCACTGTAGCAGGGCTAAAAATAGAGGTGGTACCTGCGTACAACATCGTCCACAAGACACCGAGCGGGGGGTTATATCATCCCAAGGGGCAAGGCAACGGTTATGTAGTAACTTTCGGCGAGACAAGAGTATATGTAGCGGGCGATACAGAGAACATCCCTGAGATGAAATATCTCAAGAAAATCGACATCGCATTTCTGCCGATGAACCTGCCCTACACGATGACGCCGGAGATGGCAGCCGATGCCGTAAAAGCCTTTGAACCGAAAATCGTGTACCCATATCACTACGGACAAACGGACCCAAACACGTTGGTTAATCTTCTGAAAGATTTCAAGAAAACCGAGGTTCGCATCCGTAGAATGAGATAATCGCGTGTGCCGCAGGAACGGCATGTGCTAAAGCCTTTTCTACAATAACCCCATGCCGGTGGTTGCTTGGGCATGAAAGCCGACCTGTTGCGCTGTATTTCTACCATGAGATATGCCAAGTCGCAAAGCTTGCGGCTCACATCTGCAGATTCTGAGATTTCTCGCCTCTATATTTTTACTTGAATTAAAGGCTGCGAATGTATAGAATTATTACAGTGTTCTGCCATATATGTTTTGGCAGGTTATTTGGTTGAGCCGAGGGTGAAGCATTCAACATCCCCAGCAGAGATTTTCCGAATTAGCTATGCTGCGAAGGCTAGTTTTTGGAGGTGGTTACGATGTTAAGCAAGATTGAAAAATATGTCATTATGTTCGCTCTGTCCTGGACATGCATTATAGTCAGCCAGGCATACGGATTAACGAGCCTGATGCCACTGGCTGAGGGGAACATGGCATATATGTGTCAATTGGACGATGGAAATACTATAGTTCTGTTTTGGATACAAGACTGGAAATTGTTTTACAGAATATCAACGGACCACGGACAGACATGGTCTCAAGAAGTCCGTTTGACATCAGGGGCCGCTCATTGGGATCCTACTGCCTTGCAGGATTCAAGCTCGCGACTCTGGCTTTTGTGGACGAGCAACAGGAATTCAACTGATAATGGTTATGATCTCGAATACATGACGAGTGTTGACTATGGCTTAACATGGGCTACTCATGGACGGATCGTGACACCTGATTATACCTCCCAAAGGGGAAGTCTTATCGAGACCGATGACGAAATACTGGTTTTTTGGGGATTCGGTAGGTGGGTAACCACTGCAGATGCGGGACAAACCTGGAGTGGAATAACGGAGTTAGTTGACAATGCCTTGTATAACCAAATGCTCTATAGAGCATACGATAATCAATTGTGGATTGTAGGTTGGACCGGTAAAGATATATGGGCAAAGAAAAGCAATGATAGTGTTACGTGGTCAGACCCGATCAAGATTACCAACAATGGATCCGCCAGATCACCGGCGGTTAGTCCCGAAATAGGCCAGGACAGGTATGGAAACTTCATAGTAACTTGGAATTCGCAGCACCTTGACCCGAATAACAACGACTTGTGGTACGCCGTAAGTTTTGATAATGGACAGACTTGGGAGCCTGCGCAAAGACTGACACAGGACAAAGGACAAGACACGGCACCCAGTCTGGCTCTTATTGACGGGTCTCTCTGGGCCGTCTGGAACTCCGACCGAGTAGGCTACAATCTGATATACTCCTTCGAACTCGGGCCGAACCCGTGGGATTTCAACAGTGACGGCTGCGTAGATCTCGCAGACTACGTCGTTTTCTCGCAGCAGTGGAGCCAGAGCTGTGGACCAGGAGAAACGTGTACCAGAGCAGACTTCGACAAAAACGGGCGCATTGACTTGTCGGACCTCGATATTTTCGCCAATCACTGGCTGAAAAAAACACCATCTGTAGTTCCCGACGAATGGCCCAAACCTGGGAGATAGTGCCGGTTTTGCATGGTAGGCCTACTGCTTAGCGAAGTGTCTGCCCTTCCGAAGTCGAGCCAAAGAGCAGCCCACATCGGGAATATCGCGGCACGAGCCAGCCCATAAACCCACCAGTTACAAGTCATCACATCAACGTTCCCTGTTTCGGGTCGGGTTCGTCAGTGTGTTTTTGAGTGGGGGAGATTGTGCCCCAATAATTCGTATTGTCCATTACAGGCACTGGTGTTATGTCTAAACTTGGCAGAGAATCAGTGTAAAGAATAATCCATTCATCTTTGCGCAGGTCCATCTCTACGACGCCGTTACCTAAATCAGAGACCTTGAAATCGCGATTTCCGTGGGCTTTAATTACCCCGCTCATGCCTGTTTTGACCTTGCATGGTTCGCCTGCGAGGCTCTCGATGCGAACAAATTTAATGGATCCACTTTCTCTCTTTGCACTAACTAAAAATGCACCCTCGGCGCGGAGGTTGTGAAATGAAACATTGCCCCAGGCTTTGGGCGCCGCGGGGAGAACACGGATAATCCCGTTGTAGCTTGTGAGAATCAGGTCTTGAATCGACCTGGCCGCCAAGAGCGGCGTTTCGATAACCGGCGAGCCTTCAATATAGAGCGTATTCGGTAACGCAGGATATCGGTTATGATCCAACGACCTCAGGATATAATTTACGGCCGTGTCACCATCTCCTTTCATCGCTGTCATCGAAGACGCAGCCAGCCATGAGTAGCCGCGGTAAGCCTGCGAATACGACAGCCAATGCTTGAGCGATTTGTCAATCAAAGCTCCTTGAGCGGGATTGTCGTATGTATATTCATAGAATGGGTATATCATAAAAAGGTGCGACCAGTGCCTGTGGGAATACGCGAATTTCTGACCCTCTCCTACCATGAAACCTTCATTTGGATCGACAGGATACTCGGCCAGATTTGCCAGCACATTCTTGACCTCTGAAGTGACAGGGTCATTTAGTTTCAGCCGGTCATTCGCATAAACCATTGCCCTGAGCATCCATTTGAGTACGGACAGATTATAATTGCAGTCGCGTGGTGCGGGATAACCTTCGCGGGTATATTCGGGCGATGAGCTGGGTTTTAAGTGATATTTGCCGTCATCCCTCTTTTCTACATAGTAGTCCATATAGAATCTGAAATGGCCTTTCATCAATGGATACAACTTCTCCTTCAGCAGAGTGTCGTCCATCGTGCTCCTGTATTGCTGCCATACGTTCTGCAGCGCATAGCCAAGATCGCCGACTTCGTATCCTGACGTATCGCACTTCCTCTCCAGAGTGATGGAGCACGACCTGCCTATGGCGTAGCGACCATTGCCGTTTGCGTTGCCTTCAAGACTGTTCTTGTATTTCATCATCCAGTCAATTAAGGATTTGGCAAGGTCATTGTGGTTTGAAACATAGAACGGAGAGTATGTACACTGAGTGTTCAGGTTCCACCATATACCAGGCCACTGTGTGCCGCGCATATACCAGGGGCCGGCCAAGTCTATAATGGGCCGGTCAGCCCTGGTCGCAGAGGCCATTTTGTACATCTGTATCCAATAGAAACTCTCCAGCCGGGAGTTTGGAATGGACAAGAAGCTCTTCTGGTAATAGTTATGCCACCACGCCCTATGCGAGGTTACGAGACTATCTATCCCCAGGCGAATGGCTCGATTGACATTATCCGCAGCCTGCTGCATGGCCGTCGTTCCGGGATACGAGTGTGTCTCACTGATGTACACATAGCACTTGCCGTTGCCGGCATTCACAACCTTCCATCCTGTCGCATACTGCCCTTCGCCCCTGCCTTGAGTATTGTACGTGCTGCTTTCGGGCATCGATTGGACGCTGACTGTTACTCCATCCACTGTGTGCTGAGTCTGTGGCGGATAAGGAGTTGTGCCCTCTTTCCCTATACTATCTTTTCGAGTTGTCTGGCAAATGTCGGGATGCCAGTTCAAGTTAAGCGTTTCTTCACCTTGTGTCGTCACTTCCAATAAAATTACTTCTTCGATAGCATGTGTAAATGTGCGCAAGCCCATCTTGCCGCTGCCGGTTGTGACATAACCTCTGACTTCTGCATTCCATAGGTCCAGACGCATAAAACCAGTCGGATTGACGCCCTTGTAATCCTCCGCTTGGGGATGCCTTACGGCAAACGTGAAGTGTCCGTTTGGCATTCGGTATCGACTGGTGTATATCGACGTACCGTTCCTGTGATCGTAGGTCCCGATAAACAACATCGGGATGCGGCTTATCTCAAAATACAAGGCGTTTCCTGCCTGCCAGAATATGGTTCCGATGATGCCATTTCCAACAAAGGCCCCGTCCGTCCAGCCTGTCGGCATCCTGGTCCAGATAAGGTCGCTGCGCGACAAGAAATCAGGCCAATTGACTTCGGGTTTGACATCCTCTGCACCGGGAACAACAGAAGAAACAAGAAAAACGAGAACAACCCCTAATGAAATTAGGTGCTGAATTGAATCCCTTGTTGGTCGCATCTTCACTCCACTGGAAAAAGATTTGTATTGGTCGGTCACGGCGGTTCATTGGGTCGGATCAAGACTCTAAGCCGTGATTATGTTGATTCTATTATGACCGGCTTAACCGCCGGAAACAAGCGGATGGTCAAATAGAGCGCCACATTAAGAAGGGCTTACTACTCTGCGAAATAGCTCCACCATATAACACGGGTTAATCCAGCCGATCCTTCTAAAGTCTTTATACGGGGCCCTTGATTCGATACTTGCAAGTCAAGAAATTATGAGCCTCTGTGGTGCCTCTGGAAACATTATTTTTCTATCCGGATGGACAAATCGTTCGCAATGGGCTTGACATCGTAACCATCGTCTGCTATAATAAGTCTATATAAGTGCTGGTTTTGCGCTGCCATACTGTCGCCGTTTTACGGATTCCGGAAGGGGCAAATGATGAAGAACTGCCAAAATATTAACAATGAGAAACCAAATCTGATACGTTCTGCCTTGTGCATTTTGGCTAACTTTCTCGTTTTGTGTTTCGTCACTTTGGTTGTCTCCGGCTGTAAATCATTAGACCAACCCGGCGAAACCCGTGCCGAGGTGGACAGAAGGCATGAGCGCGTAATTCGACTCAATCAGCAAGGAATGCTTTCCGACATTGATAAGGCCCTAATGCTCGATAGGCCAAGTAATCTTACAGATAAACGTATCCCTTAATTCCGGCGGTGGTACCGGCTCAACGGACCCAGGGAAGGGGCTTGATTTGTGGAAACCCTCATTGATTACCTAAACCGGGTCGTAAAGTATGACCGGTGGGTCGTTGCGATAGAGCTTATTCTCATCGGATTAGTAGTCTATTGGATTGTAGACTTTCTCGAAGGAACCCGCGGAGAGAGATTGTTCCGCGGCGTCATCGTTATTCTCATTGCTGGAGTCCTGATTCTCAATCTTGTTGTTGAGCGCCTTGAGTTCCCACGCCTTCAGTACCTCTACAAGGGCTTCCTCATCGGCATCTTGATTATCGCGGTCGCGGGTTTTCAGCCAGAAATTAGAAGAGTCCTCATGCAGATCGGGCAACCGCACCTTTGGACAGGTTCCTCACAGCCGCCTTCCAAAACCGTCGAAGAAATCGTCACGACCGTGACCAAATTATCAGCCGTTCGTACAGGAGCCATCATCGTTATTGAAAGGCAGGTGGCTCTCGGGGAGTTCATAGAGAGTGGCGTCCGCCTCGATGCCCGCGTTACCGCCGAGACCCTCAGGACCATTTTTCATCCGGGCACGGCATTGCATGACATGGCTGTCGTAATACGGGGCGACAGAATAGTGGCCGCCAGGGTGCAGTTGCCGCTGGCTGAGGCAGGCACCATGGATGGTGTGGAGCTCGGTTCTCGCCATCGGGCGGCGGTCGGTATAACCGCAGGTTCCGATGCAACCTGCCTGGTGGTTAGTGAGGAAACCGGCGCAATCTCGATAGCCCGCGGCGGAAAACTCACTCGAAATGTAACTGAGTCTCAATTGCGCACGCACCTTATGAAGAGCGTGTCGGGCTCCATACCCGTCGTTGGGCGCCTCTGGAAACGCCGCACTTAGCCTAAGCGCACCTCGGCAGCGGTCCTCGATAGTCGCTTTGGGGTGTTTGCCTCGTGACTATCGGTTACTGTTCTGTCCGGGGCTGATGGATGCCTTAGTATGGCGATAAAAAAGATTAGATTAAGCAAGATAATGATTGTGGTATTCCTGGCCGTTCTTATATGGGTCTGGGCGGATCTTGCACAGGATGCCAGGCTGCCGGTTACCAACGTCACGATAAGCCTTGCCAAAAATACCGACCCGACACTCTGGGCAAGTTTCAAAACAGACACTGCCGATGCGAAACTATCCGCTTCGATTGATAGTGTAACGCTCAAAGGTCCTGCATCAAGAATCGCGGAAGCGGAGCGGCTCCGCAACGCCGGGTCGCTGGATCTCGGCGCCTTTTTGGTCCCCGAAACTGAGGATATGAATAGTCCCGGTGACCATCCCTTAGACGTTTTGAGCTTCCTCAGACAAAGCGAGAAAATACGAAGACTGGGCTTAAAAGTTGAATCCTGCCAACCCAAGACGTTTGTCGTGCAAGTCGTCAAGTTAACCCAGAAGCCGCTGCCGGTCGAGTGTATCGATGAAAGCGGCGGCTCCTTGAACCCTGCAAGCGTGGAACCTGTGAAAGTCACCGCTTTTGTGCCCCCTGACGGCACGTTTACCGCGAAAGTCCAGTTGACCGCGGCTGACATAGATCAGGCCAGAGTCGCACCTGTCAAAAAAATCCCCTATGTGGAGCTGGCTCCCGGCCAGACCAGGCCTGTTGCTGCTTCCGTTAATATCAGAATGCCGCCGGCGCAAGACACCCTCCGTGAGCACACCATAACTACCGCAACGCTGAGTTTTTGTCTCAGTGAGGTTATGCAGGGAAAATTCAAAATCGAGGTCCTCAACCCGACGGACATGGCCACTGTGCTTATCAGAGCCACACCCGCCGCCAGGCAGGCTTATGAGCAGCAGCCTTTTCAGCTCCTGCTGTTTATCCTCGACGAAGACAGGAAAGCTATCACAGAGCTAAGAAGGCCTGTGGTTTTCAATTTCCCCGAAGATTTCGTGCGAAGAGGTGAGATAGCACCCGCCCAACAACCCGCCCAGGCTCGCTTCAAGCTGGTGCCAATTTCCACAGAAGCTACCACCCCTTCTGGCCCGGCTGACAAAAAGTCTTAATGTTTCTGTTCAACTGCTGACGAGTTTCCTTATAGTCCCGGCGGCCTCGACTATTACAACCACTGCCAATAACAGCAGTACCCCGGCGATTATCCCGACCGCAGACATACGGTACTGCAGCAACAGCAACACAAGGGCGCACACCGTCATTATGTTCATAAACACCATCGGGCCGAGAATGAACCCCGTTTTCTTGCCGCTACTTTTCAACCACACGGCAATCACCAGCAGCACAAGACCTGCCAGCAGTTGATTGGTTGCGCCGAAAACCGGCCAGATCGCCTTCCAGGCCGGAATTGGCTTTCCCTGTGGGTCTTTGAGCGTAACCAGGACAAATATGGTAGGAAGCACCAATGTCGCCAAAGTTGATAGATACCGCCACTGCGTGCCTCTGAGTCGGAAAAACTCCTCGAAGATATACCGGCTCAATCTGGTTGCGGTATCCAGCGTGGTCAAAATGAATGTTGATAGCGCCAGTAGCCCAAAAGAAAAACCAAGCTTCTCCGATATGCCGAAAGTGGACAGGAACTTGCTCATACCGGTGGCATAGACGACCAGCGGCGCCTTGCCGGTAAGTGCATCACCTTTTGCCAGCATAATCACCGTGGCCAGGGAAATCACAGCTACCAGGCCCTCGATTAACATCGCGCCGTATCCGATGACTCTTGCATCGGTCTCTTTATCAATCTGTTTCGATGAAGTCCCCGAGGCCACAATCGAATGAAAGCCTGAGCACGCCCCGCACGCCACAGTAACAAACAAAAAAGGAAATAGCGGTCCCAGCTCAGGCTGCGACCATGCACCAAAAGCCGGATATCGAATTGCAAACCCTCCTATGAGTATTCCCAGGAAAGCGCCTGCCACCGATGCATACAGCAGGAACGATGACAAATAATCTCTGGGCTGCAATAGAATCCAAACCGGAGTTGTCGAGGCCACAAAGCAGTAAACAATCAGTACCAACGCCCACGTCTTGGCAGGGCTTCCCCCAACGATTACGGGTACGATATCAGGCGAAATGGGAACCATCTGACCCGCCCAGACGGCTACAAACACAAGCGGCACAAACACAAGAGATGACTTCAATACCGACACCTTTAATCGGTACACAAACACGCCAAAACCGACCGCAAGCGCCAAGAACATTATTGATGAGCTGGCGACCCCCCCGTCTTCAACGAAGGAAGCCGCAGTTAAATCGGTAAACACCGTCAGTACATAGATCAGACTAAGCCAGATAAATGCCAAGAGGAGTTTGTAGGCCCGCGGCGACATGTATTCTTTGGCAATCTCGGCGATGGAGCGGGCCTTGTGACGCACCGAGGCAATCAGAGCCGAAAAGTCATGTACTCCTCCGATAAAAATCGCACCAAGCAGAACCCACAACAGCACCGGCGCCCATCCGAAGGCAACCGCCGCTATAACCGGACCAACCACAGGCCCAGCCCCGGCAATGGAAGAAAAGTGATGACCAAGTAGTACTGCTCTATGGGCCGGAACGCGGTCAATACCATCGTAATCAGTGTGGCTCGGCGTCGGCCGATTGGCATCTATATCATAATGCCTTTCCAGGAACTTGCCGTAAACACAATAGGCCAGCACAAAAAAAACAGCAGAAACCAAGAGTATTACCACCAGCATACAGCACCTTTACCAAGCTATTATTAGGTCGCCACCCTCTTGTCCGACGCCGCTGTGCCCGTTGCTCTGCGTGAGCGAGCCAGCAGCCTCACCGGCACCTCAGCGATCGGTAGAGCCGATTGCAGCCGGTTCACAATATATCTGCGATAATTCTCATCAAATAACCCGGGGTCGTTTACAAACATAAGGATTGTAATCGGATTTATCGAAAGTTGCGTGGCGTAATAAACCTTGGGCTGACCTGTCCCCCGCCTGCGCGCCCCAGGTTGCTCCAGCTTTATCGATTCAAATGCCTTGTTTAACCTGCCTGTCGATATTTTGGTCGTGGCCTGCTTGAATAATTCTGCGGCCAAATCCAGCACACTCTGTACATTCTTGCCTTTACTGGCGGTGGTAAAAGCAATCGGTGCGTATTTCAACGCCGGCAGCTTGTCCGTCAAATACCGCTCATAGTCCTCCGTACCGGCGAAATCCTTGGCGAGGTCCCATTTATTCACCACAAGGATGCACGCCTTAAATTCATCTGCTATTGTCTTGGCCAGCTTTTTATCTACTTCTGCAATGGGCACTGTCGCGTCGATTATCAGCAAAACCACATCGGCACGTCTTATCGATCGCATGGCACGCACGTGGCCGTAGAACTCGATGTTGCCCGTTATCTTGCTGGCCTTTCTGACCCCCGCGGTATCGATAACCACAATGGTTTTGCCGTCTTTCTCAAACCGCACGTCCACCGCGTCTCTGGTCGTACCGGGCGTCTCGCTTACAATGACCCTCTCTTCACCGACAATGGAATTGACCAGCGTGCTCTTGCCGGCGTTCCGCTTGCCCACTATGGCAATCTTCATCACCGGCTCAGGCGGGACGCCCGCCGATTCCAACACTTCCAGCTTCTCAAAAATCCTATCAAGCAAGACCGCCTTGTTGAGATTGTTCTGTGCCGATACACAGACAAACTCGCCGAATCCCAACTTTGAAAATTCCACCGCTGCCGGAAACACCTTCGCCGTGTCTGCTTTGTTTGCCACACCAATAACATCCAGGCCATGTTTGCGGAGCAGGCTCGCTGTTGTCTCATCGAGCGGCACTAAGCCCTCTCGAATGTCAACAATAAATAAAACCAGATTCGCCGTCTCGATCGCGCGAAGGATTTGCTGCTCGATATGCTCACTCAAGTGGTCGCTGTCAACAATCCCGTACCCGCCGGTGTCGATGAGCTCGAAATAGCGGTCGTCTCTCGCGACAAATGTACTAACTCGGTCCCTCGTGACGCCGGCAGTCGGGTCAACTATGCTTATCATCCTGCCGGCCAAGGCATTAAGCATGCTGCTTTTACCCACATTTGGCCGACCTATTATCGCCACTTTTGGTATTCCCATAAGCCTTCCCAAGACCGTCTTTGGACCATCCTGTTAAAGTACGTCCGCACGACGGCGTTCGTAAACCGTTGATTATACCAGGATCGTCACAGACTTGAACCCTTCCTCTTCCGAATAAGTCTCAGATACCCTACTGCAAGAGCTATACCGCGCGATTCTTTGGGCCGGCTCACGCAGTTTTTATGAGCATATAAAAAAAGGGCTGTAAGCAAATACTTACAGCCCTGTATAAACTCATTCTATTTGAATTGTTACAGTGTTCTGCGTCTGCGAAGCCAGCCGACGAAACCCGCGCCGATGCTGCCGAGAACTATAGCACCTGGAGCAGGAACCACAGGACCCCACTGGATGTGGTCGATCTCAAAAAACTTGGCAACATCAACAGGCCGCAACGTTCCGCCATCGAGTAGTCGGTAAGCCACATTGGTGATTCCGACAGACGAAGTCGCTCCAAGCCAGCCCTCCACAAAGTGCGGATTTCCGTTACCCGACTCCAAGACAGGCGATGGGGACGAGACGACTCCGCCAACTTCAGTGACTACCATATCCATACTCTGGGCAGAGCCGCTATTGTCGTCAAAGATCCACGCGCCAAAACCTCTTACGGGCTTATCGAAAGCGAAAGTTATTTCGCTGTGTACTTTCCCTAATATATCGCGGTTCAGAAGGGCATTATTATAGACGTTCCCATACATAGACCCACTGCCTGGTGCGCTAAAGCCGCTCTGGAAAATCTCACCGCCGGTTGTCGTGCCATTAAGACCACTCAAGCCAACGGACATAGTCACGCCAAAGCCTAAGTCAACGATGGTTATTCCGCTGTAGGCGCCAACTGACATCGTGTCAAAGTCGAACTCATGAAAGCTTCCGACAGCGCCTTGCCAGCCTAAATCCCGCGTATCATTATAGTTCGGATACGCGTTTGGCGCAACGTAAAAAGCCGGGGCCGCCAGACCAGTAGATGCAAGACATGTTACCAACATCAGGACAAATAGTTTCTTTTTCATCAACACTTCTCCTCATCAATTGGCCGCCTTGTTCTGGCTCCGTGCGCCCTTGATTTACAGGCCCCTGCCTACCGGTTGAGTATCCAAGCCGAGACAAGGCTGGCGATTATATTTAGATTTCCCAATCCTTTGAGGGGCAACCTATTCCTCCATGAAGATCATTGTATTTCTTATGAATACCAGAAATGCGGAATAAAGTCAAGAAAAAAGCTGCCTCAAACTTCGGTTTTTTTCGCACTTCCAATGGATGATAACGGCTGTGTGTTGTAAGGTCCGCTTTTGAAAATAGTTACGACACTTTACTGTATTACCTTCAACCTTTTTAATCTGGCGAAACGAAAACTTCTCAGGCAGTATCAGTGCTTTGCCTGCGTTAGGAAAGACCGAAGGAACATCGCAAAATGGGGCTATCTCCTCAAATCCAAGAAACCCAACTGCCGAACTGTCCCTGCGAAAAATAGGCCCTACCGAGGTTTTGCATTCGTTCAGATGAGAGGTGAATAACTGTGAGAAATGTAAGTACCTTGTATTACGAGTCCTACAGCAATTATTACTCTTGTCAGAGAGTACCTTAAGAAAAAGACCGAAGTTTGAGGAAAGCTGCAAGATTTTGGAGTGTGAGGGAAAATCGAAAATTCGGCTTCAGACAAATTGTATCCTGTACGCTGGAAAAACTCCGTCCTTAATTGTCATCGAAAAACCTATATAAACTTGCTGAATTCCGCCGGGGTTCCTGTCTTAGCTTATTATAAGACGATACAATCTGAACGCGATACAAAATAGGGTCTTTGGTCTGGTTGAACCAGCTCAAACTCGCTGGGAGAACTTATATAGGACGGGACTTTAGCGAGCTGAAATACTCGATCTCTGTGTTCGAGGATATGATTTATTACTTCTGCTAAGCATTGATTTTCAACGTTAAAATAAGCACTCCGTAAAAAAATATCCGAAAAAATGAAGAATTATGTTGACAGATTTAACTCTGTATTGTAGAGTACTCTGTAATATTTAACGCGAAATGTAACTTGTTAAGGAACAGTGATATGGATAAGTTTAACAGCGAAAATGCTCAAGAATCATTAGCTATAGTTGATGATGTTATTGCACAGACACGCAAAGCCATAGCTTCCACTTACGCCAATCCTCTGTTGATTCTGTGGGGCGTTATCTGGGTTGTCAGTTTCACCGCGGCCCACCTTTACCTTGACTATGCCTTTCACATATTTACAGCTTTCAGCGTGGTCGGCGGTATTGGGACCTTCATAATCGTTCGAATTTTTCATACCAAGTCTCCCATTAGAGGACCGATTTCTCGGAAGGAGGGCTGGCATCTATTTTGGTTTTGGATTCTGTTATTCGCTTATGTTCTCATCTGGCTTGCAATATTAGCGCCTTTCAGCGGTCGGCAGCTCAATGCCGTTCTTTCCACAGCGAGTATGTTTGCGTACATCGTGATAGGGCTTTGGTTCTGCAGCTACTTTATGGTCTGGCTGGGACTGGCGGTAACAGCGATGACCTTGATAGGTTTCTATCTTCTCCCGCACTACTATTGTCTTTGGATGGCCTTTACGGGCGGCGGTGCTATTCTCTGCACAGGCCTGTATATTCGATTCAGGTGGAGATAGATATGTCCGATCTTGACAACATTATACATCAACCGGTCCGGCTGCGAGTAATGTCGGCGATTGTTGCCCTTGACCCAGGTGAGCAGATTGATTTCATTTACCTCCGCAACCTCTTGAAGGTAACCGACGGTAATCTGGGAGCTCACCTGGCAAAGCTTGAAGAGGCAGGTTACATAAGGATTGAAAAAACCTTTGTAGCCCGTAAGCCCCGCACTTTCATTATCGCCTCGGATAAAGGCCGTGACGCCTTCTCCAGCCACATAGCCGCCCTCAGACAAATAATTAAAGATACACAAAAGCAATGAACATATTGAATCCGTATTCCTCGAAAGGCCTTATAGAGGCAAGATTATCTGGACATTTACTCAAAACAAACTGAGCGAAAAGAGATCTATGTCGAGTAAAACGAGAATGTTGTTGCTGTTATTGCCGGTAGTTGGTCTGCTTGTGGTAAGCGTGGTTGAGATTTCTGCAAAGTCACCCGATGGGGCTTCAGCCATTACTATCCGCAAAATAGACAAGCAAGTGGTTCTTTACACAATTGTCCGCGGCAGTTATGCAAAAGCCGGTATGGAAAGCGGAATGTTATATGCTCGTGCAGCACCGAAACAGATAACTCCGCGCGGATCGGCTTGTTTTGTCTACCTGAACAACCCTCAAAAGACTTCCGCTGAACATTGGCTCTCAGAGGTGAGAATACCCGTGGATGCCGAGGCCTTGAAATATGCAGGATCGCTTGGCGATATGACCGACGTGAAAGAGGTGCCTGCTATGGAGGTTGCCGTTGTAGTGAAGCCTGAGGGCGTGGCCGAGCCGTCTTCTATCTACCGTGATCTGGAACGTGGGATGTTTAATAACAGTTACATGGCCGAGGACGGTCCCTGCGAGAAGTTTTTAACGAACGCACAGACCGGCAGGTATAAGCATTTGTGGAACTGAATTCTCGCGCAACGCATTTAGCTCGTGAGATAACAATGAATACCTGTGTGGCCGAGCTTGAAAATTTTGTATCTCACGGGCTGAACCCACCCTCACGATGCAAAAAAGCCAACGGTCGGATTCGAACCGACAACCCCTGGTTTACAAAACCAGAGCTCTGCCATTGAGCTACGTTGGCGTAAATACCGGAAATATAATACCCGCCGGTTCGTTCAAGTGCATATTCGACAACCACTTCCGGCAGCAGGTCAGGTATTATAGCCGGAATCCTGAAATTGGCAAGTGCGAAAAAGGCCTGGCGTTATCGTCCCCTGTATGCCGAATCATGCCTGCTTATGTCGGCTGCTACCGTCGATTCAGCCTGATCATATTTTCGGCGATTTCCACGATCCTATCCCGCAATTCCTGCGGCGCAAGTACCTGGACCTGGTCGCCGTAGCCGAGAACCCACCATGTTATCTCTCCCAGACCATCGACGCGAAACTCCACTGTCGCAGAACCATCGAGGTTATGAGTAACCTGCTGCGTACTGTGCCATCGCACTTCAGCAACATTATTGGCAACCTTCGGCAAAAACAGCAGCTTTACATGATACAGCCTGCCCTCCGGTATCATCGACCATGCCCTGCCGAGATATTCATAAAGGTCGAACTTTTCACCGCCCGTAAAGCACTCGTCGGTAATCTCCAAATGCCTGATACGGTTGAGCTTGAACGTCCGTATGCTGTTGTGCTCGCTCGAATGGCCTATGACATACCAGGCTCTATTGTTGTAAAACAGATGATACGGGCACAGTTCAACCTTTATCGTCGCCTGCTCGAAAAAGGAATCATAATTCATGGCAACCTTGCGTTTCTTCTGAATAGCCGTTTGTAATTGGGCGAAGGTTTTGTCGAGTATATCGGTCGGGGCCTGCGGGCCACCCTTAGTCGAGATATTCCTCAGGGCGTCGCTGCAATATTTCCTGATCCCTGCGGGTAGATTGTTCTCGAGCTTCAATGCCGCCAGCAGAGCGGACCTCTTGAAAGGAACCTGAATGTGCCCGCTCGACTTGTGGACCAGCAAAAGTAAACTCATCGCCTCCTGCAAAGTGAAATCCACCGGCGGTAAGAAGAACTCGGGCTCTATGACGTACCCTCCCGCCTGAGCGTCATAGTGATACGGTACGCCGACATCCTCAAGTTCTTTTAGGTCGCGAAAGATTGTCCTCCGGCTCGTCCCAAACAGTCTCGCAAGGTCGCCGACAGCATATCTCTTTCCGGCTTGTAATGTCGTCAGGATTTGCATCAACCGCGTAATTCTACTCGACTTCATTTTTCCGGCCCTCAAGTCGAATGTAGTTATTGTGGGATTTGCCCTTGCCTACCTGCGGGGCATGAACCTACCCTCGTGGCAATCCTGACCATTGAAGTCCACTACAATTCTATGCTGATAAAACAGATTTGTCAAACTCTAAGCCGGAATTGCGGACACGCCTTTTCGTTAATACCTGCGCCGACAATCTACAGAAATCATGTTCGGCAATGCACGCTTTATGAGCAATGCCCCGCACCCTCGCGGGTACTTCCAGTCATGCGATTTTCCCTCTTTTTAGGGCCATTTTACCTACGAGACACGCCCAAAGGACCCTCAAGTAGATAGCCCTTTGGGCCGATTTACATTGACACGGCCCCTTTTACTTGATTAAATAATGCCTACAGTATGCTTCACGTAACGCGTTTCAGATTTTGAAGTTAAGAAAGGACAGGCTAATGAGAATCCGCTCCCAAAAACCACTGAACCAACACAAAAGTGGCAATATTCGTACTCTGCTGCTTCTCGGCGTCTATAGTGTGGTCTTTATTGCAGTTTGCAGTCTGGCTTGCCGACCCAAGCCCGGAGTTAAAGAGCCGAACGCCGCCGCGCAAGTTACGCCAAAATCTACAGAGACTCCTTCCGGCGACTCCGCTGCCGCGACTATCAATGGTGTAAAAATCACCCAAGCGGAACTCGACAAACAGTCCGATCTGCGATTCAAAAGGGTGGCTGCCAGGGGGGCAAGTCTCCCGCCCGCTTTTCTGGAACAGGCAAGAAAACAATTCAGACAGCAGACACTGGAAGACCTGATTGTCGAGCGGTTGCTCGACGAAAAAGTCAAAGAAGCCAAGATCGAGGTCACAGATGATGATGTGACCAGGCAGCTCGAGAAGATTGGTTCTTCACAAAACCCGCCGTTAACCGTGGAAGATTTTAAAACCCGTGTGGAGGCACAAGGGGGCAACTTCAACGATGTCAAGAAGCAGCTCAAACAGGGAATGAGCTATCAAAAACTCATGGAAGCACAGTGGGCCAATTTACCGCCTGTCACTGAAGAAGAGGCCAAAAAATTCTATACCGACAACGAAAAACAGTTCCAGGTCCCCGAACAAATTAGGGCCAGCCACATCCTGATAAACATCGACCCCAACGCGGACGACCCTAATGCAGCAAAAGCCAAGGCGAAGGTCAAAGCCGAAGACCTTCTCAAGAAGATCAAAGATGGAGCCGACTTCGCAGAATTGGCAAAAGCCAATTCAGACTGCCCTTCCAAGGCCAAGGGAGGCGACCTTGACTTCTTCACGAAGGGTCAAATGGTTGCGCCTTTCGAAAATGCCGCCTTTGCATTGAAGCCGGGCGAACTCAGTGACATCATCGAAACCTCATACGGATACCACATAATCAAAGTGACGGACCATAAGGATGCCGGGCAGACCCCCTTCGAGCAAGCCAAGGCTTCCTTAATAGAACAGTTGACAGAAGTGAAACGGTCGGAGGCCGCGCAGAAATACATCGAGTCTCTCAAAAGTAAGGCCAAAATAGTCTATGCGCCCGGCCTTGAGCCAAAGCCCCAATCCCCTGCGCCTGTCTCTACAGGTGCTACAAAGACTCAGTAGAACACTGACCGGCAGTGGCAGATGTGAAGGCCTATAGCAAGTGGATCCCCACGGCTTTACAGCCGTGGCACCTCCACATCCTTCGGCGAAACCCGCCGAAGCATACGCCTTCGCCAAGGCTACGGCGGATTACCCTTTTCGCATTCATCCACCCCTAAGGGGTGGCTTTCTGCGAAGGCGGGTAAACTTGCCCGCTCTTTTGGTATGCTCCGTGTTTGAGAATCGGTGGTTTACATCTTCCGTAAGGAATCCCCAAGCGGAAGAAGTGCGGCGGGGTCCAGGTTCACAGCCTCAATGTCTTTGAAGTACTTCACCGTGCCGACTCTCAGCTCCACTGTGGCCTGCTCGTCACAGACTATGATTGCATTCGGGTGCATCTGCAAGGCACTGATCGTCCATATATGACTAATGCCTTCCTCAACTGCGTGTCTTAGCGCCCGGGCTTTATTGTGTCCGTTGATAATTATCAGCACCTCTCTTGCATCGGTTACAGTCCCTACGCCAACCGTCAGTGCACTTTGGGGGACCCTGGTGACATCACCGCCGAAGAATCGGGAATTGGCCACAATCGTATCGTAAGTCAGCCCCACGACACGCGTCCTGGATGATAGCGAAGAGCCTGGCTCATTGAATGCTATGTGACCATCGGCGCCGACACCGCCCACAAAAAGGTCAATGCCGCCGGCCTGCTTAATCCTTTCTTCATACTTAGCACACTCCACCGTCAGGTCCGATGCGTTGCCGTTGAGGATATTGACATTCTCTTTTGGGATGTCTATGTGGCCGAAGAAGTTCTTCCACATGAATGAGTGATAGCTTTCAGGATGCTCCTGGGCTAACTTTACGTATTCGTCCATGTTGAAGGTCACAACGTTCTTGAAGGAAACCTTCTGTCTCTTGTTTTGCTCTATCAGCTCTCTGTACATTCCTAAAGGCGATGACCCCGTCGGAAGTCCGAGCACAAATGGTCTTGATTTCGTCGCGCCATAATCATTTATTCTTTTTGCTACATAGTGTGCAGCCCACTTCGATACTAACTCGTAACTCGGCTCAATTATTAACCGCATAAGTTACTCATCCTTTCTTATCGAGCACGCCCTTTACCGCAATGTCGCTGGTCAAACCAAAGGGCAAGGTTAGCACCATCTCCTTTTCCACTGTCTTGTTTTCTGTCTTGATTACTTTGCCTGTGTAGGTATCCCACCACTCAATCAGGAATGTCTCACCCGGCTTGAACCCGTCGATCGCTATCGAGGCAGCTTCGGGTTGTGTCTCTACTTTGTCGATGACGTTCTTCCATGTATGTTTCTTATTCTGTATCCACAGGTGGAAGCAGCCCTTGACAACATTCTTCTGGCCCACAACGCGTATGTTATCGTTGCTGACCTTCCCTGCCCAATCTTGGTAGCCGCCTTTCGCTAGGTCAAGTCCTTTCAAAAAACTCTCTAATCGCAGAAACTCGTTCCTATGGTCGTAACCGGCCTTTTCATTGACGACATCCTCGGTCCACCAGTACAGGTCATACATCCCACCGTAGTACAGCCCCGCCCACAGAAAGTTGTGGAACCATACGCCCTGCCTGTCTTTTTCCAGCAGCGGGTTTCGATCCTGCCTGTCGGGAAAGTCCAGCCCCGCCTCGCCTCTGATAACGGGTTTATTTGGATTGCGATTCTCGTAAATATCCTTGCTGTGCCATATATGATAGTACGCCGCATCGTACTGCATCTTCTCTTTCTCTTGTCTTGGCGCGTAGGTAGTGCTGATATAAGCATGAACGTCGGCGTAATCGCAAAGAGTGTTCCGCCAGAACTCTGTTGGGAAACTGTGCCAGAAGGACGTGCTCACAAGATGGTTGCGGTCCCATTTTGCGACGGCACGCTTTAGGGCATCTGCCTGGTCGTAGTGCAGGTTGTTAAAGGGGTCGCCCTCGTTGAGCAGCTCCCATGAGTGAATTGCTGTGCAGTACCCCCACCGGGCTGCAAGGTATCTCCAGAAGTACTCATGCAGCCGCCGCACCTTAGTATTAGGCTTGGCGTAGAAGTTGTCGTTGTTTTTTTCAACGGCATCGAAACTTCCGTCCACGAGTGAAATGCCGTTGTAGATCGGGTCGTTCTTTTCGAGAATGACGGGTTTGATGTAGATGCCGCACTTCCTCGCTGCCTCAAAGACATTGTCCCACAGATACGAAGACCTCTGCTCAAAAAACAGGTGGTAATTAAACTGCCCTTTGAAGAGGATATTGGGCCCGATGCGACCATCGCCTAAGTCCTCGCCGACATAGATTTCGTCCAGATATGCTGCGCCCGACGAAATATTCTGCAGACCGATAGCCAGGCCCGCCCCCCACGATATAGTCCTCCTGCCGAATGGATTCACAAAAGAAGCCTCGAATAACTGCCAGTTGCTGCTTCCCTTCCAGCCGGTACTGGTAATCAGTAGCTTGGTGTTCTCGGTGGAAATGAAATTGTTACTGTAAGGGTCGTTTAGAAACTTGACCACCAGCCCGCTTGGCTCTGCCCCGGAGGCTATGACATCGTTGAGCTTTGCGCGGATGCGAACGATGTATTTTTTCTCGGCCTCCAACCAGGTCTTGATCGGCTGATTGCCCGTGATTGCGATGTGCCGACCGTTGCCCGAAAGCCGCACAGAGAAATCGTGAAACCCATAAGGCTCTACACCGTCTTTGGCCCCGACGCGGTCGGGCCATTCAACTCCTTTCCAGGGATCCCAGCCGTGAGTGCCCCGACCGACAATGAGGTCCGATGTCATCCAGACACGGATGAAGTTGATCCCATGCTGCGTCAGCTCTCGAAATCGTCGCTCGGGATTGTGTATTATCGCACCGGCGCCCTCGGACAAACCCAGTACCATAAACTCCGCCCCGTCTGCGAACCGGAAGTACCGCCTATCATCCGGACTTACCTCAATAAAACCGTGGTTTTCAGGCCGTGCATCTGTAACCGAGAATGTGTATGTCTCTGATTCTACCCACCTGTCGCATGGATAAGTATTATCGCAGATGGACCTATCCTGCACGCGAATCTTGTACTTCCATTCGCCTTTTTTCATGGGAGCGAAGCGAACCTTCCAGAAACCTTCGCCTTCGGGGTAAAGGAAATTAGTGGATTCATCCGCTCTCATGGGCTGATACCAAAAGGCCGGCTGCACAATAGCCCTACTCCAATCGGTTTCGCCGGGTGGTAAAAAAAGACCGTCCACCGTCACGCCGATTCGCATCGGCAATCCCGGTATTGGCTCAGCCTCATAAGGGAAGGACACATTCTCCGCAGCGAGGTTTGCCACGTTGAAAGACAACTCCAGCTTCTCGTATTGCGGTATGAGGCCGGCCGGGTAACTTACTCGATTGTCTCGAACAGATGTGATATGAACCTGCTGTGCTAAGCCAGCCGACACCCAGAAAAGCAACCACACCGCAGCAATCGTTCCCGGCCCCCAGCGGTTCGCTGTCTTATCACCACGATTGTTATCCACGCATTTTCTCCATCCGGCTGATAAGCTCGTCAGCGAGCGTGGTCTTGTCAGCTATGTGTTGTTCTATCTCCGATACAAAACTATCCTTGTCGAAGGTTCCTCTAACCGCTGCGAAGTCGCCGCGTTTGGTTTCCTCGTCGCCGTCAATTCCGTAGCCGATTTGTGCAGTGGCGGTAAACTCCTTGTGGGCATCGGCATAAAGCTGCCGGTCAAGCTCCACCACGGCCTCCTTCCACTTGGTTGTCATCTCAATGACGTCTTCGGGCACGACCCGCTCTACCGGTTTTCCGAGCTCCTTTTCAAGCACGCTCGCCGCCCAGGCCCATTCAAAGCGAGGGTAGCCGTCGTGCATCGACCGGAACCGCTGCGTTACCTGCTCAAGCGTGCTTATCGCGCCGGATTCGATGTCCGTTAGCATTTCCTGCACCGCCTGCTCCGGCGCAAACATGCCTGCCAGGTCAATCCATTTACCCGGCCCAACAGTGGTATCGGGCCGCAGCGCCGCCCGCAGCTCATCGGTACCGCGGAACTGCTTGTTCTCAAGCCGTTTTATCAGACAGTTGCCGAGAAATTTGTCGATGCCAATTTGGTACAGCACAATTCCCCGTTCCAGCGAATCATTCGTGATTTTTACATTGTGGTAACTGAAGTAGTCCGATGTCGACCCTGATGTTGCCTTTAGATTGCACAATAGGTTGCGTCCGTTAATCATCTTTTGAATAGTGTACGGACTGAGAAGTTTGAAGTTTATAAAATCGAGCTTTACCGGGTCTTTGCGTCTATCCCTCTTGGGCCATTTCCGCGCATCACGGACCGTCCCGACGCTACGAAGGTTGACCCCGGGTGCCAGGAAACTCTCGTCTTCATGCTCTATCAGGTACGAAAAAGGCAGGTCTGACGTGTCTGAGTTGCGGTAGTGCCTGCCCATAACTACGGTAAAGGCACCGACCTTCGCCGGCCAAAGCATATAGGAATCACTGCCGGTCTTGGAGCCTCGTTCCACTATACCCTGATGCGTAGGCCCCAGCTTGTACATGTGATTGCTCTGGTTCGTTCCGCTACCCGCATTGAGAAATGAGAACAGGCCCGCGATCAGCAGTGTGGATTTATGGTGCGTGACCGTATAGGGCCCTGCGAAGATCGCGCAGGCCTCGCCGTGAAAACCCCCGCAGTTGGCAAAGAACACCGAATTCTCCGCCGAGTACTCCTTGGCCAACACCGTACCCTGACCCACAAAACACTTGTCTATTATCGTACCATCGGTAATGCTCGACCCGCTGCATATAATGAAATTCTCCGCGTAGACCCCTGGTCCGATATACACCGGGTCTTCTGCGCAACTGTTGACCGAGCCGTTTTCAAGCCTGTTCACTCCCTCAATAACACAGGCCCGGCCAATACGGGCGTTCTTGATGATTCGGCTGTTGATAATCCTTGCCCCTTTACCCACGAGCCCTATCGATGAAGTGATTGATTTCGTGTAGTCCTTTATCATCTTCCTCAGATTCTCGATTACTTTCGGTCGGTGCCGATAAAACGCCATTACGTACGCAGTCTGGGCCGATAGGTGATCATAAATCGGTATCTCCCTACCGCCGGCCTCATTCACTACCGCCACTTCGGTGCCATTGCCGAACGAACTTTCACCTTCCACCGCCAGGACATCAATATTATCTATCACCGCATCATCTTCTATGACATAATTGGCGATGTAGCTCCTCACATGACCTATGTAGGCATTGTCGCCGACCGTGCAGTTGTGAATTGTCGCGTGGTATATCCCTGCGGGTTTTGTGACGGCCCCGGAGAAAGAGACTTGCTTTTCAAAGACGCCTAACTTGATATGTCCGCAAAAGTGCGTCCACTTAATGCTGTCCGGCCTGAAACATTCCGCAACCTCTACTTTCGACCAGTCGTTGCAGGTGCACCCCTGATCAGTTAGTTGCCCGATGTCTTGCGATGTTAGAGGACGCAGCTTACCCACAGCCGACCTCCTTTCTTCCCTAAAAACGTCTCCGGTAACGTAACGCTCAGCGACTCGTGAATTTCATGCGACAGTACGCACCACATAGTCTGCTGACGATTGCAAGTTATCCATCGACCCGGCCCAAGACGGGTTTGACGGGCGCAATATACCGCCCAACCCTCGGATAGGTCAAGCCGTTGTCTGACGTAAGTAATTGGGAATCCTTGATTCCTGCTCAGTGATGGTCTAAAAGCAACGACCGCATTCGTTTTTTGCGGACTTTTTTGAGAGCAATCTCCATCGAAAAAAATAGTCCGCGAAGCGGCGGATTTATTCATCAAAATTTGTAGTTATATGCTGGATTGTGCCGATTATCGTATGTATAAAAATTTTGTCCTTTTCCAGAATTCTGGGTATCTCCCAGTTTTTTTCAGAGGTCCGATGCGAAGTTATCGTGCGGTCCGAGTGGCGGTCAGGGACACGACTATGGCGAAGCAGCCAAGGGTAGTCAAGGTTCTGGCGGCATTACTGATTTCAATGACAACCGGAGCAGTAGTGCTGATGGCCCTCGGCAACCATCCCCCTTCCGCAGGTCCGTTTTGCCTGTCGAGTTATTACAGGCTGGACCCTATCGACAAGGCAATCGGGTCACGAGCTTGCCAGTCCCCCTACCGCTGGAACTGTATCGAGATATATTACAGCGGTACAAGGGTCGGCAATATCGAGCAGTTAGCTGAGACCGAAGGCCATGCCAATCCGGAAGACCTCAACTGCCACTTCGTCCTATGTAATGGCCGAGGCGGCGGCAACGGCGAGATCGAGTCCACCGAAAAGTGGCAACGACAGTGGTCCATCGTGCCGAGCCGGGACTGGTACGGCACAGGCCAAACCATCCGTATATGTATAATCTGCGACGGCAAAGCCATCCGCCCCACTAACTACCAGATAAAACGACTTGAACTGCTTGTGGAAGCACTCTGCCACAAGTTTAACATCCCACCCAAAGCCATCTATTACCCCCGCGATTGCCAATAACTACAGAAGTGCTATCAACATCCAAGAGCAGTGCGGCGTACCCGCGCGCTGGAAAAAGATAGAAGACAGGGGATAAGGGGTAGGAGATAGGGGATAGGACAGGGAATGCAAAAATCAAAGGTCAAAATGCAAAATTGAAGAGTAAATAAGTCGGAAAATGAGCAGAAAAGGGGGTTTTTGAGCGAAATTTTGGAAATTGGTGTGGTTGGCGATACTGAGAATAGTGTTATTATTGGACTATTGCATTTTCGAGCTGAAAATGGGGGTAAAAACGTACCAAAAAGTACCGAAAATTCACCAAAAGGGAGCAAAAGTGCGTCTTTTTTAGCAAAAATGAGCAAAAATTGACACTTTTTTATACTTTTTCGATACCACCTTTGGCGTAGGACGCCATTAAAGAATTGATTAGTGATTATTGATGATTTGAGAGGGTAAGGAGTGGCCAACAAGTTATTGGTAAATGAGTAAGTGGGTAGATGGGTAAATAGGTGAGACTGGATTTAAGATTTACTATTTTCTATCCGTCGAAAGGCGCCGGATCTGCGATGACGCTCCGATTTTCGATTTACAATTGAGACCTCTGAAAAACGCAGTATTTGTTGTTGAAGATTTTCTCTTCACCCTCGGCAAACAATCTTAACATATCTGACTTAGTTCACTACCCCTCCAATAGACTTTTAATGCCTCTTTCTGCG